>OCVV011234460.1_pt1 | contig 16439 bp, 16 predicted proteins | sample 1539721 | NCBI WGS metagenome assembly OCVV01 (sample SAMN02144230, study PRJEB22623) | gut metagenome | biome: sheep rumen | host: Ovis aries | place: New Zealand
CCGGCAACGGCGCCTATAGTTCCTACAGCGTTGGCTTCGGCTTCTGCTTTTGCAGAACTTAATTTCCCTTAATTTTTGCTCTAATTTGCGGGGCGCAAGTCCCCGCATTAGAGCTGTGGTGAACGCCGAGCCTGCGAGGTGTGAGCCACCCATCAACCAAATGACAAACTATTAAATTATGAGGTGATTAATGCTATGCCGAATGTAAATTCCAAAATAAACTTTATGGTTGGAACTTCAGCAAGTTTCAACAATCTGCAAACCAAAGATACCGATACTCTGTATTTCCTTACTGACACCCACCAGATATTTGTCGGTGCGGATGAATACACTAAATCGGTAAGATTCCTCAATGCTGTTCCGACGCCTGCGACTGAGGGTGTAGAAGGAATCATCTATGTCTATTCCGAGGGAAATACACTATATACTTGTAGTAAGAATGGTAGTTCCTATGATTGGACTGTTATTGCTACTCTTACGAACTGCACCGGTGAGGTTGTCGGTGATGCAGTAACTTTTGTCAAGAGTGTTGCCATCTCCGGTCAGACTTTGACAGGAACTACGCAAGCTGCCGATGTAGCTATATCCAGTACTTCGACCGGTATTCCTACCTCAAGAGCGGTAAAGAACTATGCTGATACCACTCTTGGATATACTATTACCACAAGACTAACCAATACCACTTCCGGCGGTATGGCTCAGAACATAGAGTTTATCCCATCCCAGGAGTTTAATCTTACCAGCACATGGGATAGCCTGTGGAATGTTGACCACACACAAACCGGAGTCGGAACGGTAATATGGACATTGAACGGAAACGAAATCTCCCGTCAAACAAATGTAGCTCAGGGTGCATTGAGTTTCAATATTATGCCATATCTAACGCCATCGGCTACGCATATAGCAGTTCAGAAAATCATAGATTATGAACAGAATGAACGCACTTTAACCTACACCATAGTCACTACTTCCGAAATCCCTATGCATCAAGTAGAGTTCTATGTAAACTCAGAACTGAAGCAAACTTCTTATGTAAAAGATGGTGGGTCTGTTAAATGGCTCGGTGGTGCTATTAGCGTCCCCAATAAGTATTTCGATGGTTGGGATAAACCATTAACCAACATAACCGATGATACAGTTATAACCGCAAAACTTTCTGAATTGGCATTACCAGCAGCTCCTGTCGATGTTTCTCAGTTTGATTATGTGTGGACAAATAATCCTGAATACACTTCGGCATACACTTGGGGAGAACTACTTGCAATTTGCAATTCTAACAACTATTTGGATTATATTTCTATCGGCGATATAATGCGAGTAGAACTTGGTGACAATGCATCTTCTGATGTAACATTCCGATTTAGATTTGTCGGTTATAACCACTATAAAATTGCCGGAACAAATCAGTTCGCACATACTTGTTGGAGTATTGCTGATGGAACAGATACCGCAGGACCGATGAATTCCGGAAATACAAATGTAGGCGGTTTCCCAACATCCAGAATGTTAAGTACAACATTTCCTTTGCTGTATTCTGCTCTACCGGATACAATCGTAACTTCTATTCCAACTCTCAAATATCCGAGATTAGATGGTAATTCGAAAGAAACCACCACAATGGTAGAATATCCTCTCTATAATGAAACTGCAGCAGATTTAGGATTGCAGACAGCGGCACCGTACAGCTATGAAGTAGATTCTGGTGCAGATAGTGTAGCATTCCCTTATTATGTAAGCAACGCAACCAGAATAAAGAAACTTGGTTTAGGCACCGGTATCGCTGTATACTATTGGACAGGAACACCAGCTCATCAGTCCTCGACGGGTTTCTGGTCTGTCTATACGAGTGGTTCAGGGTTCAGCTACGTCGCCGGTGGTTCCTACAGCGTTGGCTTCGGCTTCTGCCTTGGCAGAGATTAATTTCCTTTAATTTGCTCCGTAATTGCAGGGCGCAAGTCCCTGCATACGGAGCAGTTTGAGTAGAGTATGAGCCTTTGCGAATACTCTACCAAAGTAAGACACGCAGGTAATTAAAATAACCTTAAATAATAATGTACCTTGAGGTACAAATAAAAATAAATAGGTAATCCATTTGATTAGAGGTCGGCATGAGCGTCCCAAAAAGTAAACAAACTTTATCTAAAGCATCATTCAAAGATGAACTCAAATTTCTCCGCAAGGATGTAATCGCTTGGTGTAACAAACAAAGCAAGAAATCAAGAGAGTTCGCTTTAAAAGACCTGTATAAATTAGCTACAGATGCTGAAAGATATGGATGCCGTGCTAACAACCATTACTTCAATAAACCGGAAGATGCCGAAATTCGTGAAAAATATTTTAAACAATCAATCCAGTCTGCTTATCTGTTCGCAGAAGAAGCCACATTGATTTCTGAATGTTATAAGATAAAGAAAACACGAATGCATCGGTGGATGCACTTTGTAAATAGTGCAACTAGACAGATGAAAGCATTAATGCGTTCTGACGCAGCAAGGGCTAAAGATATGAAAAAGAAGTTGGCACAGGAGAAAACCACTCCGTAGAAATTCATTCTTTTCCTATTTACTTTGTCTGCTTAGAATATAGGCATCGAGATTTCCACATCTCCACCGTAGATTTTTTTGCAAAGGTTATATGCTGTACATCCCGTTCAGTCCTCGACGAATTTCTGGAATGTCAATACGAGTGGTTCAGGGAACAACAACAACGCCAATAATTCCTACAGCGTTGGCTTCGGATTCTGGGAATTGCTAACACAAATCTGGTATCAGGGTCGCGAGATACTGCGATATGCACTTTATGTGTAAATGTCCTTGTACTTGTTGGTAGTAAATCTTTTGGGTGGACATGTCCTTCCAAAGGAGACACTTAGGTTAGTATTCACCGAGAGTAAAACTGTCTTATAAGACTTACCTTTCGGGTCAATGATGAAAGCCTTGTAAGGATTCTTCAGAAGGAGTGTATGACCTTATCTTACTATAAGATGAACTCCACTACGACTCTAATCAACTGAACTAGTTGCTATTAGGAAGAAGCGTAGGACAGCGGTGAATTATTACTCTTTAATCAGATTCAATAATTGGAAATCTCGATTGCCCGAATACTTTGACTATGATTTAGTATTTTCCTATGAACACCTTGTCATTTCTGCATATATGTGCTTGCGTGGTGTGCGATGGAAAACGAGTGTCAAGAATTTCGCATTTCAACTTCATTTGAAGTGCGACCAACTTTTTGATGAACTTGCAACCCTTACCTTTGTTATCAAAACAAATACCATATTTGTTATTTATGAACGAGGTAAGCTGCGTATAATAAACAGCATTCATATACGAGAACGAGTAGTACAAAAATGCTTATGCAAATTTTGTCTTAACCCTATACTTGGCAGAACAATTATTTATGATAACGGTGCAAGCCAGAAAAATAAGGGAACTACTTTTGCTATTAAGCGAGTCAAGCGACTGCTTGGTGAATATTATCGCAAATATGGAACAGACGGGTATGTTATAAGATTTGATTTCAAATCTTATTTTGATAGCATACCGAGAGAAACTGCTATACAACTAGTTAATGAATACATCGAGGACGAACGGATTCTGAACCTTGTTCGCAATATGGTCTATATAACCTCAGATGACCACGGACTGAATCTCGGTAGTGAAGTTTCTCAAACTCTTGCGGTATTCTACACTTCTAAAATTTGTCATTATCTAAAAGACAAATTACGGATACGCTATTATGTTCAGTATATGGATGATGGATGGATTTTAGTCCGCACAAAAGAGGAAGCTGTTGAGGTTATCGCCGCAATAGACGAAATTTCTCAAAGGTGGGGATTGAAACTAAACAAAAAGAAAACATTTTACTTAGCACTGAAAAGAGGATTTACATTCTTACAGAAAAGATTTTTGTTGAAAGACACCGGTAAGATTGTTGTCAGAATAAGTAGAAGTTCTGTTACTCGTATGTATCAAAAGATGAAATGGTGGTTTGAAAGAGAGGCCGCAGGACTTGCAGAACACAAACAAGTAGAGCAGTATTATAAATCTACCATCGGAAATATAAAGAAATATGATACTTGCAAGCTAAGGCGCAATCTTCGCTTAATGTGGAAAGAACACTATGGGTATGAACCGCCGAGGGTTGGCAAAAATGTCAAGAAACTTGATAAAGCCGGTCCCACAAATCCCATACGTCCGAAATTCGGAAATTCTATTACAACCCAAGAGAAGAAAGCCGCATAGAATATATTAAAGGAGAAGATAACATGTTTTATAAGCTAACTCAAAATGGAAAAGTCATTGATGTTACGGATTGTGTTGAGTATTGCAAATACCAAGAAAAGAATAATCTTATAATTCGTTGCAATGCTGATGACCCAGACATTCGAGGGGTTATCTCACAACGACTCGGCAGAGTCTTCCATCTTGCAGATAAACCAGATTTCCCTCAGAAAGCAGGAATTTTTCTTACTGTTTTCTTGACTGAAATTTCCGAATCGGAGTATGTTTATCTTCTTGACCAATTAAATAGAGAAACTGAACCGATAGACCCAGAAATAACAGACCTCGAAATGGCAAGGCGAGTTAAAATTGATGAGATGGATACCACCTGCCATAATGTCATTGTTGCAGGCATTGACGTCACCTTGTCTGATTCTAATACCTATCATTTTGATTTGGATGAAGAAGACCAAACCAACCTCGGAGAATTAAGGCAATTAGCAGAAAAAGGCATTGACAGATTACCATACCATGCTGCTGGCAATTTATGCATCTACTATAGTGCTGCTGATATAATCACCATCACAAACAAAGCTATCACCCACAAAACATACCACACTACATATTACAATTCTCTGAAAAACTACATCAACCACATAGAAACCATAGATGCTGTAAATGCAATTACCTATGGTGTGGCTATTCCGGAAGAATATCAATCTGAAGTTCTGAAAGATTTGCTTAATCAGTTGAGTGCATAATGAAACGAATAATCATAAAGAACCTTGTATTGTTTCTTGTTGGTTTCTGTACATATATTGCTATTGAAGTGTGCTATCGTGGAGTATCATATCCATTGATGGGTGTGTGCGGCGGTATCGCTTTGGTGGTCATAGACAAAATCAACAACCACATAAGTTGGGATATGGATATCCTATTACAATGTTTAATAGGCTGCTTGGTAATAACCGGATTGGAATTTATATTTGGAGAGCTTGCATTACATGGTATCATACCAAAAATGTGGGACTATTCAAATTTACCTTTTAACTATAAAGGCATAATCTGCTTGCCATTTTCTTGTATTTGGTTCGCATTGTCCTTTCCGGCAATATTATTGGCGGACGCAATAAATTACTATGTATTCCGAGAACTCCCAGCACCTTACTATAAGATATTCGGTCATAAATTTTTGGAGTTCAAAGAAATCTGAGGGAGGAATTATCATTGGGTATATTCTATAACCCTGCAAACAAATATATGCAGAACGGAAAGTCCTATGTTACTGCCGGTAATGCGGCAGGTAGTACTATAGGTGCAAATGCCACAGTTGAGGGTATAAACAATACAGCATCCGGTGAGGCGGCCCATGCACAAGGCATGAATACTACTGCGGGCGGTCAAGCATCTACATCATTAGGTAAAAACACTACTGCAAGTGGCGTATCTTCCGTTGCGCTTGGTACAAACACTACCGCAAGGGTGGAAAATCAAGTTGTTCTTGGTAAATATAATGCTCCTGATGATGGTGCTATTGTTATCATCGGTGGCGGCATATCATCGAATCCGAGAAACTTACTCAGAATAGATGCTCAGACGGGAAATATCACTAACTGGTCAGGTCAATCTCTCATAGCGGCACCACCAACAAACAACGGAACTTATGTTTACAGATTTACAAATGGAGTAGGTTCTTGGATTTCTGCAATAGATGCGGGAATCTGTGTGTGGAGTGCAATACCGGAATAAGGGGTGAGTTGAATAAATGGATGTAAAATTTACAGTTGTATCTCGTGCATTGCTCAATAGCGTTGAAAAGTCCGATGGTCAGATTATTGTAATATACGATGAACCTGGTATGTACTATGATATGAATACCAAACGCCATGCTGTTTTGGGTATGCAATATCAGGAAGTATTTCAAAAGCCGACATTAGCGTCCATTCCTGATGCGAATGACCGAACTTTTTATTTTTATAATTCTGTCTCAGTAGATGGTTCCGTCTCAGAAGATAGTGGATTGTACTTGTTTAATAGTACGGATAGAGTATTTGTTCGGGTGTCACACCCAACCGGTCTTACGGTGAAAGTATCAAGCCTCGGAACATCGTCAAAGATGTATTTGACCGGTGCAACTTCATACAACCCCTCAAACCCTGTACAAGAATATGGTAGTTCTTCTGTTTATGTACAAAATTCAAGCGGTGAATCTACTCTTGTTGCTCCTAAGTTCCAAGGAAACTTAGACGGTACCGCCACAAAAGCTCAGAAAGACATCAATGGCAATGATATTACTTCTTATGTAAAAGAAGTTCGTGCTGTTGTTGGAACAGACCAAATTCAGTTTATTGATGGTAATAATAATGTTTTAGTTACTATCACAACTACTGATACTAAGAATACCGCAGGTTCTACGAATACAACGGATAAGCTATTCCTTGTTGGTTCTAAAACACAAGGTAATAATCCGCAGACATACTCAAATGCCAGTGTTTACACACAAGGCGGTGAATTGTATTCCGGCGGTATGCAAGTTGCGAATACGGAAAACACCATGACTTTAGAAAACAAGACCATAAAACTATCGAGTGCTACAATAACCAAACTCGAAGCATTTGGTTATAACTCACATACTCCTTACTAATGAGGTGAATTGCATATGGCAGAAATAGACATCGCTCCATTGAATTCAGAACACAAAGAGTTAGACAATGTGTTGCTGTGGCTTGCTTCATATATTCATGATGTAGAAGCTAACAGCGAAATCAACATATACAAAGTAACGATTCCGAGTAGTGGGTGGGTTGCAACATCCGGTAAGTACACACAAGATGTTTCGACATCTTCATCTATGAGTGCTAATTCCACTATCGTGGCGGTACTTCCGGCATCAAATTCAACGACCGCTCAAAAAGCCGCATTTGAGCAATGGGAGTCTATTGAAACAAAGGCAGGCGGAATTACCATTACATCCGCTACGCAGATTTCTACGGATTTCGGTATAGTTATAATTGAAACCCCAGAAGCTAATTAAGGAGCTGGAACAATATGCCATCGAATATTTATAATGAAGGCAGAGTTGTCGGATATAGTGCTTATGAAGTCTATGTCAGACACTGTTTAAGTGAAGACCCAACCATAGAACCTGCAAGTGAAACAGAATGGCTTGCATCTTCTTTGGCTTTTGGAGCTTCGCTATTATTAAAAGTAAGCGCAGACTCAACCTCCGGTTTTCACTGGAGGGATTTCTTGCTTCCTAACAAAACCAACCTTTGTGCTGTGAATACAATTATAGGCTCATTTTTCATCGGAGAGGGCGAGTTTGGTTCATATACCGTAGATGGTAATACCTATTCTACTTCTCCTTGGGCTTCTAAAATCGTTAAATATGGTGCAGCTATCCGCAACGATAATACAGCATCTCCTTCTGGGGATATTCCCTCTCAGCGACTTTCTTCTTCAATTCCCAAAGTGGATACCAAGTTATCGGATGATGATATCCAGAGGCTTGGGGAATATGCAAAGCTGGTAGATGGAAATATTATAGCCCCTGGCACATGGACAAATTCGACGTCTGGAAATCCTAAGAAGACCTTTTCTCCTGATTTGGGTGACAGGGGTATGGTGCGCCTGCTGTTTTCTGATAAAGTAGAACATGATTTCTGGTTGTTGCTGACAGGATTTTCACTTTCCGGCGTCGTAAGAGGTGAAACCGGAATTGATTCTTCGGTTGATACCGACAGTCCTCAAGATGGTGATTATCTCGGTCCGGCAACATTTCCGTGGTCCAACAAAATAATTCTGTCGGTTCCTCCGGCATTCTTGAAATATTACTATGATTCTGGTTATATTCGCAGAATCAACAATGGACCGTCTACAGAAGTGAAGTCGCATGCTATCATTGATATGGCGACCACAAACCCGAAAACATATTATGAAGATGAAAATAATGGCGTTTCGGATTCTCAGGTTCCCCTCTCAATATCTAAATTGAGAATCGCTAGTGATGATGCTGCAATTTTAACTGTATATCAGAGGTCAAGTCTATTTCCACCGGCACTATACGGTGTGCGAGCTGTTGCTAATGCTGATGACACAAGCTCGGAAAATAAGCTAAACCCACTGGATACGGTTGCACCAGGAACCTTGAAGCTGTTTCAAAATCTTCAAGAAACCGATGCTTATGAACAATCTAAAAATTTTGAAACCCAGATTCCGAACAATTTTGGGTTTTATCGTAATACCAATGACTTTGTAGTAAAGCAACTGGATTCTACGCTTACGGATAAACCGAGCGTACCTGTGGCAGATACTTACACAGAACCTTTTGTTGGGTCATTATCTAATACAGAGGCAATTTCTCCATACTTTGCTGCACAAGCAAACTCCGGAGAACCCAATGGTTACTTCTTTGTCCATAACATAATTAGTAGAAGAATATCAGGATGTTTTTCTGATAGCTTTAAATCTAATTTTGGTTATACTTATACATTCAATGTGCTTACATCTCAGACTCCGCCCAGCGATTGGACTACTAATGATGGTAAGAAAAAGTATTACAAATTCGAAAATGGTGGATATGTCAAAATAGACGACCCATCGAGTTTAACCTATCAGGCAAATACTTATTATCTTCCGACAGAACAGGGTCAAGCTCTGGATGCTATGGAAAAATTGTCATTTCCTTCTACCACCCCAGGTGCATTGGACTGGGAAATGAGTAAGGGCATGAAGAATCATGTTATAAGCAAGTATCCAACAAATTGGCACACGAAGTATTATTTTGCTCTTTCTATCACAAGAAGTTATGTGTCTGGTAGAGATATTCGTGGTATCACGATTGTGCCTATTGAGATGACAACAAACAAAGTTGACTTCGTAGATAAGAGGTATGGCGGTGTTCTGTCGCTACCGTGGCCGTTACTTCCTGATGCGAATAATATCGAAGAAGCCGAAACAAATTACTACAAGATTGAAGCAGGAAATTATACTGACTATCTTGGAAATTATTGGTATACCGGAAGTGGTCCATCATTACCATCATCAAATCACCAAACTATACAAACATACATAGACTCTGTAAACTCATCGGTTGCATCTGTAACTGAACCTAACAGAAAAGTTCCGGCAAATACAAGACCAACAGATGAGTATACGGATTGGCAGGATAGGTATGCAAATGTCACGTTGCGCCAGCTTTTCCCTCAGTCTAAGGTGATATATGATAGAGATACTAATGCGGGCGGAGTAGATAGAGATATGCTTGGTGCATTCCAGTATCTATATAAACTTCCCAGACCAAATGGCGGTCAACAAGTAGCATCTTATGTTGGTGTACACAGCGATTACTGGAACTGCACTCTTTCAGAAGCTCTTCGATATGCAATGTTCTATGATATGACAAAGCCAAAGGAGAGCGGTCTAAAGCCAGGTGGTTTTAGAATTCCTTTGTTCTTCTGCATGCGGTCATCTACCTCATATGATTCCGAAACGGGAATTTCTGTTAATGGTGATTTAGATATAACTTCTACACTCAAAGAAAGTTCTCCGAAAACAATCTCAATCCCCATCCCCGCAGAATACAGACCTACCACCGGAATACAGACAGTAGTTAATGTTGCCGGATACCATCAAACCAAAGCAGTATCGCTGGCTGATGCTAGTGGTGCTGACTATGCTACTTCGGGTACAGGTGGAGATGTATCACCATCGGATGGTAAGATACATTGGGATGACTTGTTAGATATCTTGGCGAATAATAAGTCCATAGACTTACTTAATTCTGAAACATTCCTCAGAAATCTAATGGTTTTCCTCAACTCGCACATCCAGTCCGGTGCAGGTATAAACTCTCAGTATAATCCTGCCAACAATACTAGATTGCTGTCATTGTCTACGGAAACTAATTCTGGCATTTCCATCGCTGAGGGAACAGGCGGAACAGATGTAAACTCATCTGGAAAACATATAAGCGCTAAAGTAAACTCAGCTAAAGGTATGGCTGTTAATGCATATGGTTTATATCCGAATTTTGCTGCTGAACAAGGAACTGGCATACATGTATCAGTCAATGAAAATGGTATAATCATTACAAATACTATGCCGGATTATAGCAACGGCAATTATACAGAATTAGCATATGGAACTGGCTTTACAATCAATTCTCCGAACAAGTTCAATGTTACATCGGGAAGAATACGTGTATATGTTGCTGCATCTGGCGATAAAAACACTGTAGCAATTAAAGTTTCTTTTGACACCGATTCAAATGGGGTTCATGCAGGAAACACAAATTTCGGTCATGCCTGTTACATTTATGAAAATGGAGAAAATGCACGTTTTTCCATTAATGATGGTGGCGATGGTTGGGCACGCAGTACTTATGATGGCGTTCATAACCAAGATGGGAGCATAGACATCGACCATGTTACAAATGTCTTTGCTTTCAAGCACACATTAAACTCGAATATTGCTTGCAAAAAGGCAAATATTGTAAATATTACATTTACACCCTCTACCTTGTCTGCCTTATTTAAAAATAGCGATAGGTCTAAATACAGATTTGAAGACACAACGGGTGCTACTTCTGGAATTTGGAATGTAACTAATGCAGACAGAGCATCTTGGTCTGCCGCTTGTGGGTTACGAGGAAATAGTAGGCATTACAAGAATGGTAATTTATTCAATAGTGCCGCCCTTATGGACGCCAATAGTGATATCACAATAATCGGTTTCAGTTATGCTGATGGTTACAACTCACAATTCCCAAATGCATATAACACCTCAAATGCAAACAGCGAACATATAAATCTGGAAGTCAGCGGTGTATTTAGGTACAGAGGATAAGTTATGAATATATTAGCACAACAAACCCCACCTGCAAGCAAACAGGTAAAATCTATAAGCAAATACATCTATAACAGATTAGACGGAGCTCATAATATCCGATACAAGTCTAATATGTGCGAGATAGATGTAACTGTGTTGTATACAATCCCCCAAGAGTTAGTAGATAAAGTATCTCAATACAATATCTCTATTGGGGATGACCTCTATGAAATGGAAATCCGTATCAATGTTACTACCTATCAGAACAAGATACGGATTGACACCATAGAGATAACCCCCGAAGAAAGAACTCTTGGGTGTGATGTATTCAAACCAGAGGATAAACCAACTCCGGAAGAAATGCTCAACAAAGTCAAGAAACGACTTTCGAGACGATTCAAAGGATATGATTTCATCTTTTAATGAGGTGTACTATGAAGTTTACTAAGCACAATGAATTCGGTCATACTGTATATAAATCCGGTGTGTACTCCGCTACAGAAACAAATGGTAGGTTGTATGTTTCCAAGAACAAAAAGCCTATGTATAATGCCGGATTTGTCAACATCGGTGCTGTAGAGGACTACATCGAAAGTGCTGATTTCTATGATGAAATCCTAAAATCTTATGGATTTGAGAAACAGAAAGATGACCTGTATGAATGCAAACTCGATGGTACATCTATCTCTGCGAAGTATGATACATACAAGCAGGATTGGACTATCATGAAACAATGTGAGAATACACCAAAAACATACACTGTACTTGTTGGAGATATGGAAACTATGAAAGAAGAACTCGATAATCTGATGACTGAAGATATTCTGGAAGATGATGACTATTCTGATATTCCCGTCATGGCTGCAATATCAACTAAGAATATCGCCGACACAATGGTGAAAGTTGACAGCAGTAATATGTGGAGCTACGGTTTTAATGTAAAGAAATATGGCGACAAGACAGGTGATATGTTTATTCAGTTCAAAGGTCGAAATGGTGGTCCTGGCGAAATATATCAATACTTCGATGTTCCAATTTCGTTGTGGCGTCGATTTGTCAGCGCACCATCAAAAGGTCACTTCTTCTATGTGAATGTCAGAAGTAAGTTCAAGTATAGGAAACTAACCGGAGATAAAAAGGGTAAATTCTCCAATGCTGTAAACTGAGGTGGTTAAGTATGTTTATCAAAAAGACTAATAGACAGACTTCAATTATGTCTGCAGAAACAATCGCAGGTACATCTTGGTATCCGGTATCAATGAAACAATTTGATGATTTTGCGGAAGACCACATAGAAAATGTATTCTTAAAATACACCGCTGTGTATGATGGTTTCGATGCCCTTGATTTAGATTTGATGTATGGAACAAGAGTTGTCGATGACACTCTTTATATATGCAGTTCGGACGGTAAAGCGATTCAGGTCGGGAATGAAGAAGTAGACCCAGAATTTGCTCTTGATAACTACACTCCTGATGAACTACACGCCTATATGGAAGATGTTACAGATAAAATCTTGTTGTCCCACACAACCGCAAATGACTTCGATAAAGAACTGCTCCAAGCAAATTTGAACAATGCAGCTATCGAAGCTCTGCAAGATGATGTTGATTTCTCCAAACTCATAGAAGACTACAATGAAATTTGGGGATAAATCAGCGCAACTTTCAATCTTGCAGATATGCGTCTAAAAGATTGAAGTAAAAATATAGCCCTCAGAGTCTAATCACTCTGAGGGCACTTCTTTTATATAAATCTCTACTCATTCCTAAATACATCTTGTGTATCACAGGCATTTTCAAGAATTTGTTTCAATTTTGCTTCTGCTTTGGGTCTTAGTTCCCTTAATGTTTCAAAGGGAATGCAATTAATTTCGGCTAACTTCAGTAAATCCTTATCGCTAATAAGAGATTCTGTCTCAACCATAGTGTGGATTAGTAAATCCACTACAGAATCATATCTATCTGAATACAGAGTAGAGATAACCGTAGTTTCAAGGTTTTTTGTACTATGCAGAAATGGGTCATGGTCTTCTATGTTTGCAGGATACATAACACCGAACATAGCCTCTAACGCAGCTATTTCCTGCTTTGGTAAATTTACTTTTTTCAAATCTTCATACTGCAACTGTTTCCAGTGTATTCCGAGTTGTGATGCAGCTTTCATTTTAAGAACTCGTTCTGTAGAATATTTAACTTCTCCTAGCGCTCTTGATATTTCTTCTGACAATCTTGGCTTGAAGAATGTGGCAAAGGACAAATCTATTCGATACTTAGAGGCAAATCTAAATTTAGACCACATCTTGCAAAAACTAGCTAACCCAGCTTGGAATTTATCTTCATATTGAATACACGGAGACGCCACATATGTAGACTTAGCAACAAACCCAAAGAACTTGTAATTAAGGCGAATGACCTCATCACGAATGATTCTATATGAATCTCGTTCCTCTAAAGTAGTCTGCGGAAGAAAATCATATAATTCAATCGTCCTGAATTTAATCCATTCGCCGGATGACAAATGTTTCTTATCTAATTTTGTTGGATAAAGGTCATCTACGGTTTGTTTCATCTATCGGCAGACCTCCACATATTTCAATCAGCATACTAATAACAATTCCTTAATTATTATAATATACCAAAAAGAAAATAAAGTAAAGCCTTTTATGCGAAATCTACCAAATTTTTATCAACTTTGTGAATTATGTTCGTCCTAAACAGAGAATTTGAGCAAATTCAACGTGTAATAAAGTCATTGATATCAATAACCTTAGATGATTTATCTTCTATCATATCCTTGCCGGTAAAATATTCATCAAAATAATCATCGAATGTGGTATCTTCCGGAAAACAAGTTTCCTTAAACAGTTTCCAGTTCTTAATAGCAAAATACACAATAATGGGAATGAGAAGAATGAGTAATTCACCACCGGCAGCTCCGGACATATTACCTCTTATAGCTATCCTTGCAATATAAAAAATAATGACGGAGACAACAGCAGAGATAAGTGTGATGATTAATTCCTTGCGAGATTTCTTTGTTTTGAACATGAAAAGCAACTCCTAACTTTGAATTTTTCGTCTTTTGACTTCACCCCATATAACGATTTATTTTTCTAAAATAGAATTACAAACACGTAATATCAATGACAAATCAGTAATCTATAACTATCAAATTCCCAACTTTCTAGAAATTTGATGCTTTCAATTTCCCAACTTTTCGGGAATTTCAACCCTTATAAATCGAACCCAAAAATGAATTTCCCAACTTTTCGGGAATTTCAATTTCCCACTTTTCTGGGAATTTCCAAAATTTGCCAAAATGAATTTCCCACTTTTCTGGGAATTTGGTACTTTGAAATTCCCAACTTTCTTGGAATTTGGCCCCCCCTATATATAAAATAAAATATAAAACTATAAAATTGAAATATAAAATTTAATAAAATTTTACCATTTTTCTAAAAAAGAAATAAAAACAGCCCAATCAGAGATTGGGCCTTGTTGCTTGTTGTTTATATTTATATGCTTCCGCAACCTTCCCTGGCCGCCGACCACCCAGACCGCTGACCGGCTCAGCGCTGTCCGCCACATGAAATTTGCCTGCCTTAGTAAAAATATCTTCCGAAGCAGTATAAAATACAGATGTTTGAATCGTTATTATAAATATGTGTAACTGTTTCCCAAAATTATTTGATTAAAATAACAATTAGTATATTGCTTTTTGTGGCAACCTATGTTAATATGTAAATACACTATTATATGAAGGGTGGGATTTCTGATGGGTAGATATAAGTCTAAGAACCCTACGGTTTCCAAGGGATTTTCTATGAAGCCCGATGTTTTGGAAATGCTGAAAGAACAATCGGATGCTGCCGGATTGCCTATGAGTACTTACCTTGAAAGGCTCATACTCGAAAAGCATTATATGGCTATAGCACAAGCACATCCGGAAGATTCTTCTGATTTGAAATAAATTTGAGCACATTTCTATTCTGAGGGGGTGACATTGAATTGGATTATTACAATAGATTACATTCATTATCGGATACTGCTGAAAAGGTGTTGCGGTTGGTTAATGATGTGGTTGAGCATCGCCCACAGGTTCAATATGCCAAGACTAAGCAACGGTATCAAGATATTGTCACTAATCTAATGCAAGCTGTCAATAAGATGTTGCCATTGGTTGAAGAGGGTTTGCTTATTCCTGATGAAACCTCAGATGAATTCAATGAGCTGTCACGGAACTTGATTGATAAGATAAATGAAACTGTTCAGAATACCCAACCGGCTGACTTAAAAGCTGTGATACAGCCGATAAATACAGGAAAAGATAATATCTTTGTTCTGTTTGATTCTGTGTTTGCGGATGCTGCCGAAATGGAATTTGGGTATGAAGAAGTTGATATGTGTGCAAAATCGCTGTACCGATGGTTCCATGCAAGATTCATTGACCATCCAGGCGTATACAAAGCAACCGAATTGTCAAATTGGGTTCGTAATTTCATTCTTGCATTCGGCAAAGCAAGTCACAATAATACATTGTATCAGTTGCAGAGCCATATTGAAATGTGGTGTCAGAAACTAGAATCAGAAACTGTGAAGTATGCTGTTCCATATGAAATATACAAGATGAGTAAGCAGAAAGATATAGACGAATACACTCTCGAAGCTGTGCTGATAAGTGATATCCTCTTTTCAGAATGTTTATACCGACTTACGAAACAAGAGTTGCAGAATAGCCAAATCTTTCTCGATGGTTTAGCTGTGGCTGATTTTGTGAGAAACAAAAATAAATCCTTGGCTACGGAGATACGGACAAGGTTTTCAAAGCCGGATATGGCTATACGAATATTAAGACCAAAACAAGGAGTTGATGACGGATGAGCCTAAAATATACCACCATGAATCGGATACGGTTTACTGAAATTTCTGATAGATATGACGTCAACCGAGTTGTAAAGGGCAAAATTTCTGAACTCCATGCAAAGTTGATTACCTATGTAGTTTCACATTTTAGGAATTCCAACCAGTACAAACAGAAAGTTGTAAAGGCACTCAATATCATTACATATGCTGTGTATGCGAATGACCCTCTACCATTCAACTGGTCGGCAAAGGACCCGTTTAACAATATGCCGGACATAGAAGAAAGTCTTTTACAAGAAACTCTCGGTGATGTTTACCTTACGGTAGATGGTATTGAGTGGGATGTGAATGTGCATTATGATTCGGATATTGATACTGGTGTTCATCAAAAGTCTACTACTCAACGACCGAAGAAGAATGAAACTACATTGCCAAAGGTTTTTCCTCCGGTATCTAATATCTTTACACCTACATCAAAGCAGGATTTATATATTCAGGCCCCGACTATTCCACAGATTGA
>OCVV011304534.1_pt1 | contig 16435 bp, 22 predicted proteins | sample 1539721 | NCBI WGS metagenome assembly OCVV01 (sample SAMN02144230, study PRJEB22623) | gut metagenome | biome: sheep rumen | host: Ovis aries | place: New Zealand
CCTTCACAGCAAATCAGGACACATGCATCACGCTCAACGCCAGTATTCCCAACGGTTTCATAATTTTTATACGTTTTCCTCTGTGAAAAAACGTCTGATTTCAGCACTTCTCTTCTTCATAAACTGCTCCTTTCCCCTTTCCGTATCTATTTCTCCGATTACGCGCCTGTGCCGGGTCACAGATTCTGAGACGCAGGCACAAGTACAGTTACCAGAACAGTCACAAACATCAGAAGCATCGGCCCCAGCAGGCGGCTTCCTGCTTCTTCCCCCTGCCGTCTGGCGTTTGTCTGGCGAAGCGCCAGGGCTTCCCTGGCTTCCTGCTCCAGAATCCCGCAAATATCCCTGGTTCCCTTTTCAATATTCTGCGAAAGCAGGGAGGCGAATCTCCGGTAGCACTGCAGGCCGATCCGATTGCCGAACCGCTCATAGCTTTCCCGCTCGCCCCGTCCGTCACAAATCTCCCGATAGGTCACGGTCATTTCCTCCAGGTACCGCTTCTCCTCTGTCTGGTGCGTCTGTATCAGGCAGCGGTAACTGCGCACCATTTTTTCCCAGGCACCGAAAACCGTCATCCCGCTGCCGAGAAGCAGTGACATCTGATCCACCATCTGCGGGTACTCCCGCTGAAACTGCGTATCCCGCTGTTTCTTTGCTTTTCTTTCCTGTTCCATGCTTCTGAACCTGAATGCGAATACCATCGCGGTCCCCAGCAGCGGAAACAGGATCCATCGGGAACTGTTTTCCTGACTCCAGGTGATCCGGTGTCCGTTTACCTGTGCCGGCAGACGGACAAATGATTTCTGCCTGTCATTCTGTTCCCGGGCTGCCGCGGAGGCCCGGACTTCCTCTTCCAGCTGCCTGCGGGTGGACTGTTCCCCTTTCACCAGCAGCAGCTGTTTCCGCTCCAGCAGGCGCCAGTCTTCATAGGAAAATTCCGCTGTCAGTGTCACCGGCCTGCCTTTTTTTGTCAGTTCCCCGGTCTGCACTTCTCCCTGGGCATTGATTGCCGAAAGATCATCGAAGGAATAAGTCACCTGAACCATTCCGTCCTGCAGCTGATCCGGAAGATTTAAATCCTGCGACACTTTCTCCGGAGATTCATTGCTGCCCAGATATTCTCCCTGCCAGGTGTCCCTGGCCTGTTTTAACAGTTCCATGGCTGCAGATTCATCCAGCACCTGCGGATGAATCTGCAGCGTCATTTCCTTCTTTTTCCCGCCGTCAATCTGATAAAAAATTCGCTGTTCCCGGCTGTCACCCCCCGGTGCGTCTCTCGCAATTCCCTTTCCGGAAAAATCCCCGGCTGTCTGCCGTTCGGAAACTGCCGCCGCTGCCCCAAGCGCCAGAAACAGTAGGAAAATAAAAACTCCCTGCTTCCGGCTCCTTCCTTTTCTGTCTCTGACCACCGCAGTTCCTCCCCTCTTACACCTGGATATCCACAATCCGTCTGGCCCATTCCGCCGCTGCCAGATAACCGGTCAGACATCCGGTCATGGCAACGGTCCCGATGGCCGTATGATACAGTACCTGCGCATACTCCGGTGAACTTACTGTGAGAAACAGCAGAATTCCCGGCACCAGCACCAGCAGCATTTTCTGTTCCAGTTTTCTGGCAGTGACCACCGTCTGAATCTCGGTCAGGATTTCCTTCTTTTCCCTCATCCGCCGCTGCGTAACACGGATCATTTCCGTCAGATCCCCGCCGCTGCGTCTGGCATAGCGAAACATCTCCGCAAAGCTGCAGATGTCCTCAATCCCTGTCTCATAGGCGAATTCCAAAAGCAGCCGTTCCAGCGGCTCATTCATCCGTACCTGTTTATTCATTCTGGCAAATACCTGTGTCATAAATCCGGATGGTCCGCACACTTTCTCCAGCTCTTTCTGTGCTTCCACCCAGGCCATTTCCACTGAATATCCCGCGGCCAGGGCTGCGGAAACCGCTTCCATCCCTGTGTGAAATTCCTCCGCGATCACTGCCTGCCGCCGGCTGCCGCGAAACTGTTTCCGCACTTTTCCGATATATGGAATCAGCACAATGCCCCAGAGCAGCCCGAACACCGACCGGTAAAACAGAAATGCCGCCCCTGCGGAGGCGCCAGCTGCCAGAAGCAGATCTCTAATCCTTTCCCTGTTCCACTGCGCGGAATGCCTCTTCCAGCCCTTTGGCCCTGAGTTTTTCTCTGTGAAGGAGCCTGCCCTGCTGTTCCCACGTTCCGTATATTTTTCCATGACGCTCCCCTTTCTCCGTAAAATGCAGCAGCGGGTGCAGCACAATCTCTCCCTGCTCCATTCCCGCAATCTCCTGCACATCCAGCAGTTTTCTGCTGTGATCCCGCAGCCGGCCAAGATGCACCATCAGATCCAGCCCGTGGCTGATCTGCCCGCGGACGGCCGGGATGGGCAGCTCCAGGCCCCCCATCAGTGTCATTGTTTCCAGCCTCGAAAGCATATCCGCTACACTGTTGCCGTGCCCGGTGCTCATGCTTCCGCTGTGTCCGGTATTGATCGCCTGCAGCATGTCCAGAGTCTCTCCGCCTCTGCACTCGCCCACGATGATACGATCCGGAATCATGATAAAAAAATGAAAAACCCCGGAAACCCGGGGTTTTTCATTTATTTATTTCAATTCCAACGTTTCATAGATCTCTGGTATCTAACAGTCTATTTCTTTTTTTACAGCCTTTATACCGTTCTTTATAAGGTCTAATAAACTACATCCTGTTGTTGCCATAAATTCTTGTATCTGCTTCTTCTCATCGGGTGCTACTCTAATGTATAATCGTTCTGTCTTAGGATTATCCGTAGGTCTCCCCATTTTCTTTTTTTCTATAAAAAATCACCGTTCCATTCTCTTGCCATTTCTGTTCCAAGATGATATATTCATCTTGTACAGAGCGGTGGCAAGTACCGCCCTGTTTTGTTGGTTGGAAGCTTTGCTATTTCAGCAAGGCTTCTATTTTTTTAATTGTCTCTTCCTTCACCTCGTCATCCTTTAAAATCTGGATGATCAGTTTCAGAACTGTCATAAATTCTATGTTTGTCATTTCTTCGTTCATGTTTTCTCCTTTCTGGCTCTTGCCCCCGTATTCATTAAGGTCTTCCTTAACTGTTTTTATTATAACTTATGTGCGTACATAAGTCAATACTTTTTTCAAAAAATAAGCCCCCGGATCGCTCTGGGGGCTCTTGCTTATTTCAAATATTTTTTTACACAATATCCGGTTTTTCCTGCGTATGTTACCTTGCACCAGCTTGTACCTTTTTTGACCACTTTCACCCATGCACCGGACGGGATGGCGCCGATGATCTTTCCGGATGCGGACGCTTTCGCCCGCATATTCAATCCGGATTTTGCGATAACTTTCATCTTTCCGGCAGTGGATGCCTTTTTCACTGCTGCCGGTTTTGCTGATCTTTGGCCAATGGCCGCTAGGAATTTCTTCCATTCCGTATTGTCCTTCCCAACCATCCGGCCAGGGCAATTCTTGCCGTTGATATCCCAGTGCCGGACTACCTTGGTCGCATTTGGGCAGCGCTCCTGTATGTACTGGATCAGGTCGCGAACCGCAGTGGTCTGCTTATCTGTCGGGTACCGGTCAGCGATGTTACACAGTTCGATGGAAACCGTGTTCGTGTTCGTCAACTTTTTATAGTAGCTTCCTGCGCCGCTTTTCTGCGTAAAAAAACCGCCGACGGCCCATGCGACCCGGGACATGTCTACCGACTGATAGACATCCCCAGAAGAATCCACAAAGAAATGAGCGCCAGCAGAACGCTTGTTGCTGCTCTTAAAATACATGGCATTTGCCCGGGCAGAATCGTCTTTATTCCCTGTGTAGTGGATCACGATTGCCTTGACGGAAGAAAGCGCCCGCTTCCCGCCGTAGCTGTGCGAGCTGGCAGAGATTTTATATATCTTCATGGCTTATCCCTCCGCTTCTGTGCTGTCTTTCTCAAATGTTTCGCCGTCATCTTCTTTATAATAGATCTGCTTGCCGATCTGGTTAATTCCGGTAGCGGCCAGACCGGATACAATGCCGATGGCCATAGCCGTGATCAGATCCTTGCCAGGGAAATCCGGCATCACAAACATGCCTACAATGCCTAAGATCAGCCCAGCAATGCCCATGCATACCGGGATACTTTTATCATCCACATGCACGGACTGCTTGCAGAATATCCCTACCAGATAGCAGATGACTGTAATCGCCGCTACACCAGTAATTCCTAATCCTGTTAATTCCATATCCTTTTCCTCCTATTTTTCTCTCAAATATTCATTAAGTTCGTCATTCGTCTCATCCAGCTGTTGAATGTTGTTTCCATGCCTCGCGTGTTCTACCAGCGCCTGCAGAGTAGCTATGATCACCCGATTTGACTGTTTGAAATTTTCTTCAATGTCCTCGATCCGCTTCTTGTCATTATCAAAATAGACTTTATACGCATCATGGACTTTTGCATGTTCTTTGATATACTCTGAAAATTCCGCGTGCTGGGCGGCCAGCCGTTTATCCAGATCCTTCAGCTGTTCATCTCTACGCTTATCAGGTGACCGGGCTTTCTGTATAGCCTTAACAATGACAGCAATGCAGCCGCTAACTGTAATTATTGCCCCGCAGATCCACACAATAGATGTGATTAGATCGTGCGGGGTTATCATAATTGGTTCGTTCATTTATTTCCCTTTTCTTACTTTACTCCGCAGATACATTTCGCTGGAAATATGTCTGACCAAATTCATCAATTACAATGCATGTATCAGATTCCAACGTTTCCGATACGCAGGCACTGGCCATTTCTGTGTGGAAGGCAGATTCTGCCTGATTCAAAGTGTCGTATTTGATAATGTTCTGCGCTGTTGTTCCGTTTTTTAATTTCTGGATGGTAATTACAAAATATTTCATGTTAATTCTCCTTTGCTTATTGTATAAAAATTCTTATGCCCAAGATATGTATGTTACTTTGGCGTATACTGTCAGGCCGCTTCCTGATGTATAGTTGCATATCACTTGCCCGGATGAATTGATAAAAATATATGAAAAGCTGGATGTTCCGTCTAATATTATCTGGATTTGCCGCGGCGGCCGCCATCCTTCCGGAATCGTGCCGATTACGCGGCTATTGGTACCTGCTGACAGTTTCCCGCCGGCAATTATAGCCATCACAATATCGCCCTTTCGGTACAATTCCAGGCTGCCGGATGCGCCGTTTGACAATTGCACCGTTTTTGATTCCTGCACCGACTGCAGACGCCCGGAAGACTGCACTGACCCGTCCCATCCGACTGTTAAGGCGTTAGACTGCGCATCGTAGTTTGCTCCATTCCCGATAATCACGGCACTTGTTGTGTCTGGTTTATTGAATTTCCCAAGTACTGTCTGTGCCTGCCCATTTGCCACAGTGCCTTGGTTCTGCGCATGGGAAAACATTCCTACTGCCGAGGTTGCTGAGCCTTCCGCATGGGAATCATCGCCGGACGCTGTTGTAAGCTCTCCTTCCGCGTGGGAATAATCACCGGATGCGGTTGTCTGGTTCCCTTCCGCATAAGAAGTATCACCGGAAGCAGTTGTCTTATTCCCAAGTGCTGTTGCGCGATCCCCACTGGCAGTTCCATCTGTGCCCAAAGTCACGCTGTTTGTCCCGGCTGTGGTTCCTGCTTTCCTGTTGATGTTCAGGCTTCCGGATCCCGTTGGTGATGTGGCATTCATCTTATTTTCATTTACATCTTTTACCAGCTGGTCTATTTTATCAAATGCTTCGCCTATTCCTTCTATGTTGATAAAATCACTTGGCTCTTGTATTTCGATCTCATAATTTTTTGTTTTTCTCAATTTATACCTCCTTCCCTTCTCGCAATTGCTGCCATGTTGCTTCCTTTACCGTTTCCCACGTCTTTACATATTCTTTCCAGCGCTTCCACCGATATATGATTTCTGTGATAATCATCACCGGAACCATCCGATCTATCATTTCACATACTGCGTTATAGCTGTTTTTTCTATCAAGTGGAATTTCTACATGCATTTTTTGAGTCTTAGTGTCCATCGTCATGATAAGATCTTTTGACGTGATGCGTTCTACGCTGTTTTTCAGTGATTGAAACGTATATGGAAACGTTTCGTAATAACGCGTTTTAAGCCGAACTCTTCTGTCATCCAGGTTGTCAGTTGACAGTGGTGTGATCCCTACTATTTTTTCCCTTCGCGCTATCCCATACTCGGTAGCCGTGTTAATAAAAATATCATCTTGCAAGCTTTCTATATCATCCATCAGCTGATTGATATATTTTTCTCCTATATCAATCACTGCCTTCATAGATGGCAGTTCTGTCATCCATTCCGGTAGCTGTATTTCCCTTAGCTCAGCCATTACTCTGCCTCCGTAAATGATTTGTATTTTGGGATTTGATATGGTCCAACCTGCAGATTTGATGCATCCCCATTAATCGTTACTTCGGATACATCAAGTATATTTTCAACTGCCAGTAACGCTGATTCAATCCCTGAGATTCTTATAATTGCTGCATCCGTTTCCTGCCAGCCTTCACATATTTTTAAAATATATGCCCGGATAGCCTGGTCGATTGCATCCGATACATCTTCATATGATTTCCCTGATGTGTATTCTATTTTCGCTGTTACTGCACAGTCTACTGCTGTTACTGACTGTACTTTTACCTTATGTCCAATCGGCGCCAATCCGTACCCTGCTCCTTCTGACGCTTCCGGATCTATCTCCTCTTTCAGTGTTTTTAACAGCTCTCCCGACACCACGCCATAATCCGATGCCTGCACATAGCATGTGATATATTCTTCCCCGTCAATGCGTCGCGGTAGTTTTACCCCGCCTACACCATCTAACGATAGAATTACCTCCCTGTAATATGCCCTATTTCCAGCACACGCGCGTTCTGTCTGCCAGTTCAGCCTTCTTTCTCTGTAATCCTCTGTATCTTCTTCGTCCTCTCCTTTCGTTACCAATGCGGTTATTTTCCCATATTCAAATCCATCCAGCTGGTCAACTGGTTCAATATCTCCGATATATGTTCCTGGTGATTTTCCCACATCCTCTGCTTCAAAATTATAATTATAGATTGTTGCCCCCTGCAGTACTCCCGTTCCAAGATATTCCGTTGCGATATAGTTATATTCTGAATCGATTGCTGTAAATTCATCGCCTATTTCACACTTTGTATTCAGATACCCTGTGACCACTGCCTCCGTTCCTTCTCCGATTAGCAATCCTGCTTCCGCTCCAGACTCCTGCAGATGATCCCGATCCATCGTGTCCACCATCATGTTGTCATTGATATAGTCCAGCTGCGTATATGCATCTTCCAGCCTGACTGCTTGTTTTGCTATCGCTGTAGCAATAAAAGACCCCTCTGAAACATCTGCATCAACTTCTTCTGCGATATCATCCAACATTTCTTTTTGCAGATTTTCAAATGTGCGATCCTCATATCTTGACATTGCTATATTCCTCCTCTCCATATTCTGTATTTAGCTGGAAATTGCATACCCATCCATCTTTCGTATTTTCACAGGTAAATTCTGAAATTCCTGTCACATGAACGTTTTCTTTTAGGCAATCTTCTACCATGCGTTCCATTTCGGACTTGATGTACTCTGCATCATTTACTTTTTCTATCAACTCTTCCAGTTCCGACCCATAGTTTTCCGAAAATATTTCATAGCGATATCGTGCCGTCTGCAGTGCATGTTGTACCCAGATTTTCAGTGCCTCTCGATTACTTACTTTAATGCTTCCAATGTCTCCGTTTTTTATCCCGTATTCTCTATATTCTTTTTCTTCTAATTCAAGATCTACATCAAGAATTTCATCTTCCGTTTCAAATGGATACATTTTTGTTTCCTCTCGTTCCCATTGTGCTTTGCGCCGGCGCAACTGCTGCCGTCTATGTGATTTTCCCTAACAGAATATAATATGATTCGTCCGGCCGGAACAATATCACATCATCACCTGCATGCAGATCTGGCATATGCTCTCTGTTTAGCTGCATATAGTCCTCTATATCAATGACCTGCGCCCCTATGATGATTTGGCCTTCCTCTGTCATTTGTCCGATACACATTCCCTTGTTGTTCGCTGTTTTTTCTGCCGCCTGCACCATCGCTGCTGCCAACAATGCCGGCCCATTTACCCTTTGCTTCATACGATTCTCCTTGCACTGTGATAATGCTGCAGATAATATCCGGTAAGTGTTGATTTCACTACAGTCTTTTTCCCACTTGAACAGTGCACAAATGTTTTATTTGATGTGGCTATTCCTACATGTGATGGTCCTGAACGATAGGTCCCTTGGAATATAATCAAATCTCCTCGTTTGATCTGGCTCCTTGGAATCTTAGTGCCTTTTTTCGCCTGAGCAATCGTATCACTTCCAATGTTTCGCCCAATTTGCTTAAAGCACCAGCATGTAAATCCAGAGCAGTCTGCTTTTCCGCCTGGAACATTTCTTGCCCCGAACACATACCTCACTTTTCCTATTTTCCCTTCTGCGATTTCGGCTACACGGTCTGCTTTTTTTGATATGTTTCCTGCCTGTTTAACCTCTTTTATGATTTGGGCTTCCCCATACTTTACTCCAAACCGTTCCGCTGCTGCCTTTGATGCCATTAAGATATCAAAATGGTATCTGCCATTTTGGAACTTGATTGCTCCGCCCCGATCAGTCACTTTGTATGTGGTTCCGTCAATGGATGATCCTGTTCCTTTCGGAATAATTTTCGTGTTAAATGCTATGGACCGTGGGGCCGCGCAAGTTCGTTTTGCTGGAACAAGTTTATGCCCCATGGCATCCCTATACCCGCCTTCCATACTGTTGTTTACCGGGTAATATGCTGTATACTTCGCCTTTACCGTCTTTTTCACTACTGTAGTTGTTTTTGTGTCAGATCCTGTACTACTGTTTTTGCTTGCGCTTGCCTCTGAATACTCCACCGACTCCATCACATTTTTAAAAGTTAGATCCAGCGTCATTGTATGATACCCGTTAGACCATTCATGTTGATCGGATTTAATCCAGTATGTAGCTGTTAAGCCACTTGCAGCATCGTATATTTTTATTCCACGCCCTGCGATACATGCCCATACACCGATCGCAGTCACTGATGCATTTCTATCTACTCCTTTTAATGTGTTTTTGGCTGCCTTTTTTGCACTTTTCCCTTTTTCTTTTTCGACAGATCCCTGGATCACGCCAAACCGCTTGATCCATGCCGTATTTTGTACGCTCCCTATCTTTTTTCCCTTGTCTGAATAAATGGCAACACGGTCGATCACTCCGCTGGCGTCCTCGGAATATTCTGCACTGGTCAGATGTGTGCTGCTGCTGAGTTTTAGATTCTGTACAACCTTCCCTTTCTCAATCACTTCCAGCTTAGTTCCATTCATCTGTACCATATATTGCTTTCCCGTGGTCTTATGTACCTTTTGATAGGATTTCAGAATAATGTTATATGGGCTCATCCCATTTGGTAGATATTTTGCTATCCGTTGTTTTGTCTGGATAATCTCCCCTGTTTTTATTTTGAAATCCTTGCAGACCGCTCTTGTGATATATTCCGGTGTCTTATTTTTAAACCGATACGATGCCTCTGATTGCAGAAGATTATACAGGTAGTCGTTTGCAGAAAATTCCAGCTCTCCAATCTCTGATTTCTGTTCACGATTTACCACGCGCCCCACAAATTTCAGTGTTTTTTCGTGATAAAAATATATCGCATCTCCATTCCGTATTGCCGGTGCGAAAAAGTTTTTATCGTATGGATTATTTGCACAGGAAAAACTAAGCGTTCGTGCCGCCTGCGTATCTGATCCTGTCCAAGTTACCTTTGTGACTCGTTTTGTAATATCCTGATTTTTCCCTGTTTTATATGATCTCCAAACAATCTTAATGGCCAAATCTTACCCTCCATTTTTTATAACCAGTTTTGTCTTTGCCGGTATGGTTTTCAAAAGAGGTGACAGCCTCTTATATTTTTTTGCCGCATTCGTATTTTTCTTTCTTTTTTTCTTGTATTCATTCATAAATACTTTTGTCAGCTTCTTTTTATTCAACTTATATAAACTATTTGCTTTGCTGGCAGACCCAAGCTTCTTTTTTGCTATTTTTTTCAATGTATCTCCGGCTTTGCATGTATATGTGATTGATTTCTGCTGCTTCTTTGATCTTGCATACGGATTCCGATATTCTTTAATATCAATGGTATAGTCCACATCTCCTGTTCCATCTTTTTCCGAATAGGTAAATCCTTCAATCGTGCATAACATATTTATGTTCGTTGATGTAATAACCAGTCTGCATATTTTCCCTTGCATTCTCTGTATTTCTTTTACATACGTATATGGATCTTTCAGGCTTCCTTGCGACACGGATACATAGGATGCATTGTACTGTTTCGGGAAAAATGAACTGATCGGGATGGTTTTCAGGTTGCGTTTCCCGATCAGATTCACTTCCCCATAGGAATTGATATTTAATGTACTATTATTCCATGCTCCGCTGATCTCAAAGTTTTCTGGCAGCACTGGCAACACTATCCGGCTTTTTTCATTTCCTTCCAGCTTAATCGATATCTGCATGATTCCTCCTACATATTTTCCAGTGCTAATTTCACTTTATATGCCAGCTCACTTGCTACTTCATTCACTTCCTCTGTATCTCTTACATAAATTGCATTTCCTGTGATATAAATCTTAACACTGCTTTTTTTCGCCATTTTTTTTGATACATCATGTGGAATGACTCTTGTCCCCCGCGGAAGGTCAATAATCTCGCCACCTTTTTCATTGACGTGAGCCGGTCCGCCTTTCCAGTTATTGGTTCCTCTTGCCAGATACGGAATTGTGTTGAAATGGAACCCCAGATTCTTTCCTCCTACTTTTGGCACCCAATCCGGGATGGTAACTGCAAGTTTGTTTATCCCGCCTATTGCCGTATTTACTAACGCAATCATTCCGTTTAACGGGGCTTTTGCTATTGTCTTTAACCCGCTCAATATCGTTCCGAAAATATCCACTACATCCTTCCATGCTGCTTTCCAATTCCCTTTGAATACATTTTTCACAAAATCTGTGATTTTCGTGAGTATCTTGATCTGATCCTTCACACCTTTCTGCATCCAGCCTGGCATCTTGTCATATGCTGCTTTTGCTAAAAGCAATCCTTTCTTCCATCCTTTCTGGAATTTCCCTTTGACATGGTTTGCTATCCCAGTAAAAACTCCTTTGATGCCTTTCCCTATGGTTTTCATTTTTTTTGCTGTTTTTTTGAAAAATCCAACGATTTTATCCCAGTTTTTATAGATCACAAGCGCCACAACTGCAATTCCCGCAATTACGCCTATGATCACAAGCAGCATGGGATTTGTTGCTACAATCGATAGAATTCCAAATCGAACTGCTCCAAATGCTTTAGAAATTCCACCCATCATTGTTGGCAGTTTTGTTACGATTCCGCCAATCATTGTTGATCCTTTTCCCGCGATTTTAAGTACAGGTCCTGCTACTGCCACTATCCCTAGCAGCTTTACTATCAGATCTTTCTGCCCCTTGGAAAGTCCATTAAATTTATTTGCCAATCGGTCCCCAAACTTCAACCCTTTTTCTATGTATGGCATAATAATTGGCAATACAGTTGACCCCAGTTTGATTAAGTCATTTCTTAAGCGGTTGATCTGCTTATTTAATTTTGCCTGATCTGTTTTCCCTAGTTTCCCCAGTGCTGTCTTTGTTGTCCCCGCTGCTTTCTCCGTTGATTTCAGAGCCTTGTTCAGGTCTTTTTGATGTTTGATCATTGTATTGGCAGCCTTCGCAGAATTGGAGTTTTTAAATACATCCGAAAACTTTGTACCTGTTTTCTTTGCCTGCTTCTGCAAAATCTGCAGGACATCACCTGTAGATTTCCCTGATTTCATCAGCTCTGCAAAGCTTTTTCCGGTGGCCGTTTTTAACATCTTTGATGCTGTTGTCCCGCTTTTACCCAATTCGTTATACATCGAATTCAGGTATGTGGTTGAGCTTTTTGCATTGATACCATTTTTTGTTAATTCAATGTATCCTGCTGATAAATCTTTCAGGCCGACATTATAAGCGGATGCCGTTGGAATCACTTTGCCCATAGACCCGGCCAACTGATCCACTGTCACTTTACCTTTGTTCTGCGTATTAATCAGCACATCACTAATTTCTGTCAGCGATCCTGCACTTTTTCCATACGCATTATGGATTGTGGTGAGCACATCCATTGCGCTTCCTACATCGGTAAATCCGGCCTTTGACAAATTAATCGCACTATTTACCGCCTTTACTGCGTTTTTCGTGCTCTGGCCAGCTGAAATAGCCTGATACGTCTGTTCTGCGACATCCTTTGCCGCTACGCCTGTCTTATCTGATGTGGCCATGATCTGCTTTTCCAGTTCTTTCATAGGAACTTGCGAGCTATCTGCAATCGTTGCTACTTTCGCCATACCACTTTCAAAATCCATGTATGTTTTCCCTGCCGCAACCCCGACTGCTGCGAGCGGTGCTGTAAATGCTTTTGTCATTCCGGATCCAGCTTTGCTTAATCCGGCACCTACTTTTTGGAATTTCCCTCCGATCTGATTCGCCTTGCGCTGCTGCGCAGACATACGCGCTATCGATTTATTTATGCCAGGCGTAAATTCGTCCTTATACCTCAGCACGGCTTCTATTACCCTTACTCCCATTTATGCCTCCATGATTTGTTCTAACTCCTGGTTCTCTCTATTTCTATCCTCAACATATTTTTTTAGAAGGGCCCGTGTTACCAACTGCTCCGCATCAGACATTTCAAAGTATACGCTCGGCTTCCATTTGAAATAACGGAAAAGGAGGTAGTATATTTCTACCTCCCAATCCGTTTCTATCAGTTTTTTATTGCGTCCTCCGTATCCTCGTCATCGTCCATCCCGCATAGTCCCATAATTTCATCAGAAATTTTTGTAATTTCTGTGTCAAATAGCCGTTCTGCCAGGTCTTTCGGTGTCTGCGCTCCAAAATGAGTCTGCAGATCCTTGTTTTTCATGTCCGGTTCTTTCATTCCTTCTACGATTACCATCAACTGTGCATCAATGGACCGTTCAAAATTATAATTCCCTTTTTTATCCATCTGAATCGAGAGCAACTGATTTAATCTCCGCTTTGGGATGCTCTGGATCGTGATTTCTACCGGATCCATGCTTCCAGTCAGCTCTGTAAGCCTGTCTGATTTCAGTTTTTTTGTTTTACGTTCCATCAGTTTCGATGGATCTGCCTCCATTAATTTATCAATTAAGTTCATGTGTCCTCCTATGCATCATATGGCTGTGTGAATGTAGTATCTATGGTGTCGATCAGATCCCAGTCATCAAATGTAAATGCGATTGACTCTTCTCCCAGTTTTCCTGCTTCGAAATCAACTAGTGTCAACTCGTCAAAACTACAATTTTTCAGTAATACTTTTTCTGCTCCAAACGAATCAGGGTCTGCTAATTTTGATATAATATTGCACTGCGCCTGTTTTCCCTGTTTTAATGCAGTGTTAATCATTTTCATGATATACGATCTGACTTTATTGCATTTTAAAGTGCCCTTTCCTGATATTCCTGTAACTTTCTGTCCTTTTCCTAATTTCCGTACCATCTGCACATCTGATTTATCGATGCTTACTTTTGCTTCCAGCCCGGTTACTTCTGCTATATATTCGTCATCAACCCATACCTCGCCATAGGTTCCGTTGATCACTCGCTCGGCTCCGTAAATGTTCTGCATCTTAACCTCCTGTTAAATCGCGATATTTACTGTAATATCTTCCATCGCCTCAACTATTTTTACTGTTGCTTTTAGGTAAACCTCTGTTCCTGTCAACGCTGTTTTTATTTCATAATCTGACATATCTGCCACCGCATATTTATTCTTTTTAAGCCATGCGCGGTTTGCATCTAAATCTAGTTCGCACTTTCCAGACTCTAACGCACCTTCTGTAATCATTTTTTCAAAATATGCATTGATAGCCGTCACCAGCAAAGTCTTATTGTCGTACGTATTTTCATACTTTCCGATATAGTTATCCTCTGCCATCCGGCGAATGTCGTATTCGATCAGGTCCATGGTTTTTACAACACGTATCTTTTTCCATACATCTGACTTTCCATCCGTCTTACTGGTGAGCGAATTCACCCCTCTGGCCACTTTCACTTTTTCTCCATCCCAGAAAACAATAAACTTGCCAGCGTCAATTGCTGCAGATACTTCTGAACGTTTTTTGTGCTCACATGCTGCAAGTTCCGGAAGTGTACAGAATGTTGCTGACGCATTCAGTGGGACGCTTGCAACCAGTCCAGCGATCCTTGCGCAGTATTTTTCTGCCGTATATGTCTTTCCATTGATGTCTGTAACGGAATCTGTAGCGTAATTGATTACTCCCACATAGTCAGAATTTGTATCTGGCAGTACCAACTGTATAGTTGATAGATTATTTTCTTCCCGTTCCGATTTTAACCAATTCACAACTTCTTCTGTCTTATTATCCTCTGCGATTGATGGAATCGCTAAAAAATCCACATCAGAAGACAGCATGAATTCCAGTGCGTCTGTATAGTCCACTGATTCGCTTGCCTTAGGAATAATGTATGCCTCGACTTTCCTTGTCCGTTGATCTTCTGCATACCCAAGCAGAGCCAGCCTGATCTGGTCTTGGTTGTCTGCTGATAGCGTTCCTGGGATGTCTGCCTGTGTGGATACCACTACAGGATTTGTATCAGGTACGGTATCTTTTAAAATCAGCCCAACCACTCCATGTTCTGCTCTATTTGCTGTTGTTTCTGCTGCCTCTTTGAACAGCACAGTTACTGATGGTAATCCCATGATTCTCCTCCTACTCTAATTTTGTTTCATTTACTACATGTTCCATAGTCTGCAGCTGTGCTGCTTCTGCTGTCATATCGTGATATTCTAAATCAAACTCTATTTCCAATATGTTTTTCGCAGTCCCAATATAGGAATATGTGAATCCATCTGCCTTTAAATAACGCATCTGTGCAGAATCCGGATCTTTCACCGGCAATACAAATCTATGCTTATGGTTTTTCTTTCCCACATTCGTCAGCATTTTCCGTATTGCGCCAACCTTCTCATACTGGTCAGTTTCATTGATTTCTTTTTGGAAATAATCGATCATCATGTTATACTTTTTCAATACTGTATTCGCACCAGCATCTTCTTCTGAAAGCAATAACAGGTTTACGAAAAAACATGGCGGTATATATCCTTCTGTCACCTCGATGCCATACCGGCGAATATCTGGCCATCTGACTTTTAGCAGCTCATTTACCGCTTTTTTCAATGTTTTCTCTGTGATCATAAATTATGCCCCTCCAGCGATTTATCCCGCACTCTTTTCATTGCTGCTTCTAAGTGTGGTACGATTTCCTCTGATTCCTTTTTAACCGCCTGGATCCCTGGTACAAATCCTTTCGTACGTCCACCGTCTGAACGGTTTACTTTCCTTCCGTATTGATCTCTTGTTGTGTATGGCATTACAATCACGTGCCCGTCTTCAATCAGATGCCAGTGTGGATTTTTCCCATGTTTTTCGCCGGAAAATTCTGCCTTCAGATCAATGCCCTTTCCGGAGATCGGCATCGAAAATCCGCTCGTCAGATTGTCATCCGAATCCACCTGGCTTTTTACATCTTTTCGGATATCTCGCAGAAATTTGTTTCTTACTTTTCGCATTTCTTCTTTGGCTATAACTGGGGCTTCTTCCACCGCTGCTGCCAGATCTTTTTGTAGTTCCTCAAATCCAATCAGCTGCAGTCCGGAATCTTTATAAATTTTCAATGACGTTCACCTCATCTGTCTGCTTTTCTTCTTCGCACTGCAGTTCCATATACTCATGCCTTTCGTACACATCATTGATATCCTTGATATTGAATATCCTTCCACCGTATTTGATCCTCATTTCTTCCGATATTCCCTTCAGATACCGAATTATGATTTTATACGTTGATTTTGGCCGCAGTTTCTTTGCTTCCCAGTATTCGCTACCGCGAAGCTCCCTGACCTCTGCATGCACTGTTTTGAAATCTTCCCAACCCTGTTTGTTTTGTTCTAGCTCATCTTCCTGATATGTTATCCTTTGGATTGTTATTTTTTGCCGCATCCGCCCCGCATTAACCATCATCGCTCTCACCTCCAAATTCCTTTGCTTTGTAAAGCGATGATAATGCGATGTGGTCCAGGATGGTCTGCGCTGCCATTGTTACCGGCAGCGCATGTATATTTTCTGTAGTCACGGATCCCCGATGATCATACCAATCAAGCACCAGCATTTTCACTACCAGTGCATACAGTTGATCCTTTTCTATAAATTCTTTTCCTGTTTCAACCTCACATTTTCGTATGG
>OCVV011314523.1_pt1 | contig 16434 bp, 16 predicted proteins | sample 1539721 | NCBI WGS metagenome assembly OCVV01 (sample SAMN02144230, study PRJEB22623) | gut metagenome | biome: sheep rumen | host: Ovis aries | place: New Zealand
CCCGACAACATCATCGCCCAGTCGGCTGCCGGGCTTATGAACAAGCTCAGCCAGTATGCCGCCGGCTCCGTGTATGACTCTGACGGAAATCCTGTCGCCGTGCACCGTGAGAAGGTGGAGAGACTGGCAGAGCTGGTGGAGCAGGCTGGGTCACCAGTGCTGGTGTTCTACCAGTTCCGCCACGACATCCCCGTCATCATTGATGCGCTGAATGGCAGGACGGTGGTGGAGTATAAGGACTCAGCGCAGCTGTCGGACTGGAACAGCGGGAAGATTGACGTGCTGCTTGCCCATCCCGCATCCACCGCCTTCGGTCTCAACATGCAGGCAGGAGGCCACTACATCGTATGGTTCGGCACAGGATGGAACCTTGAGCTGTACCAGCAGGCGAATGCCAGGCTCCACCGGCAGGGGCAGCAGCATCCCGTCATCGTGTATCGCCTTGTGTGCGCCGGCACGGTGGACGAGCTTGCCCTGTCAGCCATTGACAGGAAGAAGGGAGTCCAGCAGGCATTGCTTGACGGACTGAAGGAACTTAAGGACAGTTATGGACTTGAAGAAGGAAAGGAGGAACCGTGAGCAAGGACAAGGACTACATCAGGCTGATTCACGACCGCAGGTGGCTGAGGCTACGCCGTCAGAGGCTCACCCTCCATCCCGTGTGCGAGATGTGCGAGAAGGAGGGAAGGGTGACCGCAGCGGTCGAGGTGCACCACATCGTTCCGGTGGAGACCGGGCTGACCTTCCGCCAGAAAGCGGAGCTGATGTTCAGCCCCTCGAACGTGATGGCTCTCTGCCATGAATGCCACGTCAGGGTGCATACCGAGATGGGCAGGAGCGGCAAGGCCGCGACAAAGCGAATTAACGCCCTGAAAATTTGCGAGTTTGAGAAAAAATTCTTAACTTAGGGCGATGAATCATTCTCCTGACCCCGGGGGGAGGTTTTTAAATCGGGGGAGGCCATATCGAGTTAACCCCGCCAAGCCTTTTCTCCACGCGTGGGAAAACTTTTTTGGGGTTGGGGGCACAGGTTGTTTTAAGGATAATAAAAAAATGCGCAGGAAATCAGTACAATTCGTTGACCGTCACGGCTCTCCGGGCTTTGGCTTCTGCTCCCCGTCACCTTCTCTCCCAGGTTCGCCACAGGGGGGGGGATTTTCCTTTGACGGAAAGAAGGAGGAACCCGAATCTGATGAGGACGAGATTCGTGACTCGCTGGACACCGGCAGCGGGAAGAAGTCCAAGCGGCGGACCACGATGTGTACGGAGCTCAGCAAACGGTACGAGTACCGAAGGGCATTCAGCGAGGTGCGCCTGCTGGAGGCAATGAGGTATGTGAGGCTGGAGGACGGCGTGAACTACAATTTCATCACCGCCGGAGACGTGGACAGTACAAGCTACCTCAAGGTGGTTCTCAACCAGCATGACCTCGACTACCTGCTCATCAGCACCTGGGTGATGAGTGCTGAGGATGCCTTCCAGATTTTCGAGTGGTACAACACAGGGCGCATAAGGAAGATTGACATGTACTTCGGCGACATTTATCCGAACCAGTACAAGATGGAGTGGAAGATGATCCGTGAGTTCTACGAGCAGCACCCGGAGGCAGGCAGGGTGGCGGTGTTCAGCAACCACGCCAAGATATTCGCAGGCTACTGCGAGGTGGATTCGTTCTGGTTCTCCTGCCAGCTGAGCTGCAATGCCAACACCAACCCGAGGACTGAGCAGGCGTGTCTGCAGGTCAATCGTGGGCTGTGCGAGTTCTACATCGAATACTTCGACGGAATCAATTCATTTAAATTCGACAGATACGGATGAGTGAGAAAACCATGGAAAACAAGAAGATCGGGAAACAAGCCCAGAAGAGGCTTGACGAGATTCCGCTCAAGCGGGATTTCCTGGTCGCCCTGCGCGCGAGCAAGGGCATCATAGAAGCCGCCTGCAACGTGGTCGGCATCGGGAGAAATAAATATGAGTATTGGTGCAAGAGCGACGAGAATTTCGCCGCAGAGGCGCACTACATCAATGAGGCGCAGATTGACTGGGTCGAGAGCAAGCTCCTGAATGGCATTGAGGCCGGCGACACCACAGCCATCATCTTCTATCTCAAGACAAAGGGCAAGCATCGTGGATGGACGGAGAAGCCTCTGCCTGAGAAGAAGCCGAAGGATGAGAATGAGGAACCCGCCGACAATGACCACAGCAAGGAGTACAGGCGCAAGCTTAATTCGAAGAAGACATACATCATCAGGCTGCTCAAGAAGGAAGGTAAGTATTCCTCTGAGCTCTCCATGATGGTCGGGGAGGTGGCGAACACCTATGTCCAGCTGGAGGAGCTCCGCGCTGAGATGAGCCGTGGCGACTACAAGAAGGTCAACGTGCAGGTGTCGCGTGAGGGTAATGAGCGTTATCAGCTCAATCCGATAGAGACCCGCTACACGGAGCTGTCGAGGCTGCTCACCAAGCAGCTCACGGCAATCGGCATGACCACTGAGTCCAAGGAGCGCAGGAGCGACAATGACAACTTCTCTGAGTTCATGAGTAAGCTAAGGGAGGAAGGAGATGGAAAGCCTCAGTAAGTCGGAGCTGCGCAAGCTCAAGGACGGCATCGCCTCTGAGCTCACATCGATGAGGGACAGTCTCTCGTCCACCTACGGCTATGCCCTGCAGGACACCGACCCGCGAATCCTCGCCTATGTCCTCAAGGTCATTGACGACCCCGATGGGCACAACCTCTATGAGCTCGCCAAGGTGCGCCGGTTCTTCCACCTGCTCGACCGCCACCAGTGGAACGGCAGGCGCGTGAGGGCGAAGATCCGATTCTACGAGATGATACGCTTCAGCGGCATGCAGGGACGGCAGCGTTACAAGCTCACGCCAGTGCAGTGCTTCCAGTTCGCCCACATCTTCGGTTTCGCCCGTGAGGACGGCAGGAGGCTCATCAGGACGGCCTACATTTTCGTGCCAAGGAAATTCAGCAAGACAACCTTCGCCGCCTTCCTCGCCGTTGACGACATGCTCTTTGGCGACAACAACGCCGAAGCCTACATCGGTGCCAATTCCTACGACCAGGCTAAGAAGTGCTTCAATGAGGTCAGGGCCATCATGTTCGACCTTGACCCCAAGCAGAAGCATTTCCGCATCAACCGTGAGTCCGTCTCCTTCCGCGACCGTGGCCGTGACAGCCTCATCCAGTGTCTGACAGCCAATGCCCGGACCAAGGACGGACTGTTCGCCTCACTCGCCATCCTTGACGAGTATGCGCAGGCGAGGGATACCGGCACGAGGAGCGGTGGAGACCTCAAGAGCGTGCTCACCACCTCTATGGGTCCGAGGAGGGAACCCCTCACCGTCATCATCACCACCGCATCCGATGTGATTGATGGAGCGTGCTATCAGGAGATAGAGGGATGCAAGGCGGTGCTGCGTGGCGAGCTGGAGAACGACACCCTGTTCGCCGACCTGTTCCTCCCCGATGTGGACGATGCGGAGGATGACCCACGCACATGGGCGAAGGTGCATCCCCATATAGGAGTGACCGTGCAGCCTGACTTCTACGAGGCTGCGTGGAAGGAGGCGCAGATGTCCTCACAGGGCATCAGGGATTTCCGCAACAAGCTGCTGAACATCTTCGCCGTGAGCGACACCAAGACATGGTTCACGCCTGACAAGGCCAAGACCCTGCTTGGTGACTGGGATGTTGATTATCTTGCCGATGACCGGACAAGGACAGACCTTTATGGGGATTCATCCGTCAAGCCCACCGTGTTCGTCGCCTTCGACCTCTCCGTCCGCGATGACTTCTCCGCCGTGAGCTACACCACCTACAGCCCCTTGCGCAAGTGCTTCTATTGCCACACTGACTATTATTTCCCAGAAGGCGCACTCGCCGGGCATCCCAACAGGGAGCTGTATGCCAAGTGGCATGACGATGGGTATCTGTCTTATTGCCATGGCGACAAGATAGACACCCGGAAGATTGCCGACGACATCATCCGTCGGAGCCGGTTCACCAGCATCGTACGCATCGGGTATGACGCATACAAGAGCCAGGAGCTGGTCAATACCCTCATAGCTGGCGGTGCGAGGAACCAGCTGATGCCTTACAAGCAGACATACGGCTCATTCAACCTGCCGGTGGAGAGCTTCGAGCTCATGGCGTGGAGTGACCCTCCGAAAATCGTGCTCAATGACAATCCAATCAACACCTTCTGCCTTTCCAACTGCGTGATTGACGAGGACAGGCTTGAAAACAAGAAACCAGTGAAAATCACCGCGACAAGGAAGATTGACGGAGTAATCACGATGCTGATGACCATCGGTCAGCTCAATTCCTACGAATATTGATTTTTTATTGAAAATTTCCTTATAAATATTTGGATTATAGAATATTATTCCTTATATTTGCCAATACAAAGGATAACACTCTAATACCATTGAGGCAATATGGGGATTTTTTCCAACATATTCCGTAAGAAGAAAAGGGAGGGAAATCTGAATGTGACCACTGGATACCGCGGTGCAGTCACGTTCGGTTCAGGTGCACCCGTACCTGTGACAGGCGACAGCGCGCTTGAGGTGACAGCCTACAAGCGTGCCCTTGACGTGCTCTCCGGCAGCGTGGCAAGGCTTCCGTTCCGCTTCTGCAAGAGGCAGGGCGGGATATACGTTGATTTCGAGTCCTCCCCTCTCCACTACCTGCTCACCGTCCAGCCCATGATGCGCATGAGCGCGTTCGACTTCAAGTACCAGCTCGTGTGGCGTGGCTTCCATGACGGCGACGCGTACATCTACCCACGCTTCATCGATGGGGAGCTCGCCGAGCTTGTCCTCCTCTCCCGCCACAGCTGCGCCTATGACGAGATGAACGGCAAGTACCATGTGGCCGATGCGTTCAATGGGGTCAGCGGCGATTTTAACGAGAGCCAGATTCTTCACATCGTTTTCAACTCCACCGACGGTCGTAAGGGAACACCCCTCTGGCAGATCGGCGCGAGGGCGTTGAGCATCATCGCCACCGGTGACCGTGAGACACTTGAGCGATTCGACAAAGGCGGCATCATCCGTGGTGTGCTCACCAATGCGCAGACGCTACAGCGTGGCATGGGCGAGTATTCCGTTCCAGAGATGACAAACCTTGCCAGCGACGTTGACCAGCGGTTCCAATCAGGCGAGAGGGTGGTAGCCCTGCCGGGTGATGTCAGCTACATCCCCGTGAGCAGCACGTCGGCAGACCTGCAGTTCCTTGACAGCCGTAAGTTTGCAGTCAACGAGATTGCGAGGCTGACGGGTGTTCCTCCGATGTACCTCTTCGACATGACCGGCAGCAACTACAAGATGCCTGAGCAGGCGGACACCGCCTACCTCACCCAGACACTCGACCGCATCCTCACAGCCATCGAGGGAGAGTTCCAGCGTAAGCTGGTGTCCCAGTCTATGTGCTGCAAGCGGATTTTCAAGTTCGACCGAAAGGCCATCTACGCCATGGACTTGTCGGCTATGGCTGACTACGAGGCCAAGATGATACAAAACGGAACGCTTACGGTCAATGACGTGAGGAGGATGGAGAACCAGCCACCAGTCGAAGGAGGAGACCTCGTTTACCTCTCAACCAACCTTGCGGAGATAGGGAGCGAGAAGCTGAGGAAGACACAAGAACAGGATTCAGAAGGATAACACACATATTTACCATGAAAAAACGCAACATAGCTTACATCGGAGGTCTCCGCATCAGGGAGGCTGAAGGGGGAGGTGAGAGCAGGACTATCGAAGGCAACGCATTGCTGTTCGGTGTCCGCTCCCGCCTGCTGTGTGACTGGACGGAGCTTTACTACGAAGTTCTTGAGCCGGGCAGCGTCACCAAGGAGATGCTCGACCGCCAGGACATCAAGCTCACCATGTTCCACGACCGCCAGCTCATCCTCGCCCGGAGCAACCAAGGCAGTGGAACCCTCCACTACGAGGTGGACGAGGAAGGTGTCCGCTTCTGGGCAGAGATGCCGAGGACTGCGGACGGCGACAAGGCTCTTGAGCTGATTGCCCGTGGCGACATCAACGGATGCTCCTTCATCTACTCCACCGACGAGAGGGAGGATGCGGGAGCAGTCAAGTACGAGTACATCACCGACGAGGATGGCAATGACTGCCTGCTGCGCCATGTGCTGCGCATCGAGAGAGTCTATGACTTCACCGTCACTCCCGACCCAGCCTATGAGCAGACCAGCGTCACCCGCCGTGAGGCTGAGGACTGCGGGCTTCCCAGAAGGGAATCCTCCACCGATGAGGATGAGACTGAGGAGGAGACCGCAGAAGAGTCAGGAAGCGCATCAGAGGAAGACACCGAAGCGGAAGAAAGCCGTGAGGATGCCTCAGAGGACGCACAGGACGAGAACGGGGCAGAGGACGGAGAGGAGACCACCGAGGACGAGAACGGCTCTGAGAATCGCCGTGAGGCGTTGAGAAGCCTGTATGACATCATCCGCCGCAGAGTGTGACAATAGCACCTAATTTTTGCGAAAAACGCGATAATTAAAATAAGTCTAACCTAAGGTAAAGAGATTGTTTTTATGGAAAAATTCAATTACCGTGAAGCCTGTGAGCGCATGAGCGCCATCAAGGCTCGTCTGAATGAGATTGCAGACAACCTTTCCGCTGACAAGGAGCGTGAAGGACTCACCGAGGCTGAGACCATGGAAAGCAAGAACCTCAAGAGAGAGTTCGAGATCCTTGACATGAAGCTCAAAGCCAACACCCCTACAGTTGAGGTAGCCCGTCAGTCTGACGTGGCATCCGCAACCCAGCAGATCCGTGAGCACATCAAGAACGGACAGCGTTTCGAGCTCCGTATCTCCCGTGCGGTAGCTGCAGGATGGGGAGGCAACGCATCCGGCTACGCCAACCCTGCCACCTCTACCAATCCAGCTCCACTGACCATCCATGACATCGTTGAGCCGCTGTGGAAGAAGAACATCCTCAGTGCCATCGGCGCACCGCTGCTCACCGGTCTTAAGGGCAACCACCAGTGGCCGGTAGTGGAGACCTTCTCCGCCACCATCAACGACGAGGCAGCCGCCCTGGGCGACACTCAGATTCCTCTTTCCAAGCTCATCGCCAAGCCTGAGCGCATCGGCATCGCAGTGCCTGTGACCCGCGAGGCCATCCTCGAGACCGACGACCTCATCCAGGTTGTCGCCACACAGTACATGCCTGCAGCCGTCGCTGAGCTGATGAACAAGATCATGTTCAGCCAGACAAAGGTGACAGGTGCCACCAACCTCTTCGGTCCGTTCGTGACCACTGAGATGAAGGCAGGCCACAACATCACCTTCGCCAAGACCCAGGAAGCTCCGGCTCTCTCCGACCTCCTCCGCCTCAAGGCAGTGGTTCTCGCGGAGAACGTTCAGGCCGATGGTATCTGCTATGTGATGAACGAGACCACAAAGGCACTGCTCGAAGGCACTCCTAAGTGGGAGGGCGCCAACGAGGCAGTCATCCAGAACGGCCGCGTGAACGGTGTCCCTGTGTTCAGCACCAATCACGTTCCTGACAACACCGTTTACTTCGGTGCTTTCAAGTACGCTCCTCAGGGCCTGTTCGGCGACATGATCTTCATCATCGACCCTTACACCCTCAGCCGCAAGAACGCAATCGACTTCGTGCTGAACCTCGACTACGCAATCACCGTTCTCCGCAAGGAGGCGTTCGCAGTCCTCACCAAGGCAGCCAGCTAAACTCTTCTCCCTCACTCCGCCCGGAACCGGGCAAGGTCAGTCCTGCCCGGTTCCAACCTAACACCCAATCGCCATGTCAAGCATTGACCTCTCACTCTTCAAGACTCACTGCCGGGCCGACGACTTCGCCGGCGACGACTCCTATCTCCAGCACCTGCTCGACACAGCGGAGGCGCACATCGCCAATGCCACCCACCGTACGATGGAAGAGCTGGAGGAGATGGGAGGCGGCGAGCTCCCTCTCCCGGTTGTCCAGGCCATCCTCCTCACAGGCGGGCATTGGTACAACCAGCGTGAGAGCGTGAGCATCGGCCAGATGTCCCCGGTACCAGAGACTGTCCTCGCACTCATCAAGCCATATACCAAGCTGACCTATGAGAGCGGGGAGTCTTAAACATAAGCTGCGCATCCTGCGCCCCGGATATGTCACTGACAAGTTCGGAGGCAAGAGAAGCACCTGGACGGAGACCGCAGTGGTCCACGCCGAGCGGGTGCGGATGTCCGGCAGACGGAAGCTGCAGGACGGCGAGCTCTCGCCCGACTATTCCGTCGAGTGGAACATCCGTGATGCCCACGAGGTGCATGAGAACTGGAGGGTCGAGCAGCTTGGCGGCAACCTTTACACCGTAACCCACATCATACCTAATTACGACCGGGGGTATCTCACCCTGGTATGCGACAAAGTCAATGAGTAACCAGCAAGCATATCTCCAGTTCGAGGAGGGCATGGAAGTCCTCACCCGTCAGCTCAATCCGGCAGGCATCCGCCAGTCGGTGCGGTCGGACTTCCCGTCCGTCAGCGAGCAGGCGAGGCAGATAGCTCTTGGCAAGCTCAGGAGCTCAGGGGTTGACGTGAAAGGTGACCGAAGCGACTGGGAGTCCTCACTCCGTGTTCACCTGTATTCCGGTGGTGGCGGTTTCATGCTGACCACAGCGGGAAGACCTGCGGGCAGGAACGGTGAGGGCGAGAAAGGCATGCACCGCAACCGCTTTTGGGGCAAGAGGGGCAGGAAGCTCCCAGTGCTCCATTTCCAGGAGGCGGGGACGACCGACCGAAAGATGCGTGGATGGACGAAGCAGTCAACAGGGCGTATCAGCCACCCGCTGAACGTTCTGCCTGCGACGGAGGCATCCATCGTCCAGCTTGCTGAGAGGCTGGTTTTGCAGAGTGCGGAGAATTTTTTGTCAAACATCAATTAACGGGATATGTCAACATCATTAAGCGCAGGACTGATTGTCTATGACCTGCTCTCCAAGAGCGAGGCGGTGATGTCCATCGCCACCCGTGTTTTCCCTGTCATCGTGCAGGAGGATGAGGATGTGCGGATGCCGTATGTCTGCTACCACCGTGAGCGGATGGACCAGATGCCGGTCAAGGGACATGGCATAGGGAGCGATACCGTGCGAATCGTCGTAGCCTGCTACGCCAGCGACTACGCTGAGAGCATAGAGCTCGCTGAGGCTGTACGCACTGCGTTGGATGGCAAGTTCGACCTTGTGACGGTGGATGGCCTGACCCTCCGCTCGTCACTGCTCATCGACGCCCAGGACTACGCTGATGATGAGGGCAATTTTGTCCAGGAGTTAAGTTTCAATTTAAAAATATAAGACCATGGCAAACACGGATTACATCAATGGCAGCAACCTCCTGCTCATGGTGGGAGAAAAGGCGATAGGTCACTGCACCAGCCACACGCTGACTTTCAATTCTGAGACCAAGGAGAGAGCCGTCAAGCCGCCAGCCAGCGAAGCCGCCTCAAGCGGACTCTGGAAAGGCAAGGGCGTGACCGGCTTGAGTATCAGCATTTCCGCTGAAGGCTTGCGCTACACGGGCGAGGCTGAGAACGGATTCGAGGAGCTCGGCCCACACTGGGGTCAGGGAACCTCCGTCACCGTCAAGGCTTTCAAGCGTGGCAGCGACAGCACCCCTTACGTTCAGGGAAGCTTCATCATCGCAAGCATCGAGGAGACATCCCCAGCTCAGGATGACGCCACCTACAGCATCTCGCTTGAGAACGACGGAGAGCCTACCATCTATCCAGGCAAAACTACTGCTGGAGGCTAACAGCAATAAACACCTACGCGTATGAAGAGCTTCGACATACAGATCAATGGAGAGATGTACCCATGCGGAATGACCATGGGTGCATTTCTCGATTTCAAGCAGCAGACGGGCTACGACCTGTCGAAGGCTGACATCTCTGACATCTCCGACAACATCACCCTGATGTGGTGTGCGGTGCGCAGCACCTGCAGGAGGGAGAAGAAGGAATTCAACCTCACGCTGACCGAGTTCTCCGACGCCATTGGATTTGACACGCTCGCCGATTTCCAGAAGAAGCTGGCTGAGTATATGGGAGGGAGTCAAAAAAAAATGACGGAGAAGAAATAGACATACACGACATCTACGGCTACGCCGTGGGTGTGATAGGCTTAGGCACGGATGAGTTCAGGCAGATGAGCATCGACGAGTTCGACGCCGTCGCCAAGGCTTACCGTGAAGTCAGGGAACAGGAGTATCATGACGGCTGGGAGCGGATGAGGGTGCATGCATCCATCTGCGTCCAGCCGCATGTGCGTAAGAGGGTCACTCCCAAGACGCTTCTCCGCCTGCCGTGGGACGGTGGTGAGAAGAAGCCGGTGGCGGAAGACCCCGGCAGGGAGGAGGCGATGAAGCAATACAATGATTTGATCACACGGCTGGAGCAGTCCGGTCAGTTAAAAAAGCAGAGGAGACATGGCAAAACATGACATTAAGATAGGGGTAAAGGTCGGCGTTGAGGGTCAGGAATCGGTGACATCAGCCGTCAAGAGTGTCGGCGACCTCAGCAAAGCCCTTGACAAGGCATCCGGTGATGCCGGTGAGTTCTCATCCGGGCTTCGGGACATGTCGAAGTACACGGATGCCTTCGACAAGATCGCCGAGTCAAGCAAGCCGCTGAAGAGCCAGCTCCGTGAGATGCAGAAGATTCTCGGAGAGATGGAGTTCAAGGGCTTGTCTGGCACTGACGAGTTCATCCGCATGGCTGAGCAGGCAGGTGGCATGAGGGATGCCATGGATGATGCGGCTGCGTCCGTCCGCTACTTCGCAGATGACATCAAGGGCATCTCCACCGCAGTCGGTCTGTTCGAGGGTGTGGCAGGTGCCGTGTCCCTCGCCCAGGGTGCGCTCGCGCTTTTCGGTGACGAGAACAAGGAGTTTGAGGAGACGATAAAAAAGGTGCAGGGAGCCATGGCTCTCGCCAACGGTGTGCAGCAGGTGGCGAACACTCTCAACAAGAACTCCACCCTCGTCATGGGTGTGGCGAACCTGCAGAAGCGTCTCGCCGCCAAGCTCGCCCGTGACCACGCCACCGCTGTGGTCGGCGAGACCACGGCGACCAAGGGCGCGACCCTCGCCACCAAGGCACTCAATGTGGTGATGAAAGCGAATCCAATCGGGCTTGTCATCACCGCCATCACCACGCTGATTGGGTTGTTCGCCATATTCCGTGGTGAGACGGAGGAGGCGACCACCGAGCTCGGCAAGCTGGAAGATGGCAGCAACGACCTCAACACCGCCCTCGGAAGGCAGATGGAGGCACAGGAGGAGACCGGGAAGTCCGCCGGTGAGCTTATCGGCAAGTATGAGACGCTGAGGATGAAGTACCTCGCCTGCAAGAGCGACATGGAAATCACACGCTTCCTGCAGATGAATGTGGACGGCTTCGACTCGCTCGGACTGAACATCAAGACCGCAGCTGACGCTATGGATGTGTTTGTCAAGAAGGCACCCCAGATGCGCGCAGCCCTCATGCAGATTTCGGTTGCCAAGGGAATGCAGAAGGCAATGGAGGAATATACCAGCCAGTGGGCAATCGAGCAGGCAAAAGCACCATCTACGTTGCCAAGTGTAAGTGAAGGCTCCCGTTTTAAGGTGAACCGAACACTGAGCGGTCGTATCATCGCATACGGTGACGATGAGGGCTGGCTTAAAAAAGCGGGGATAACCCCTGATATGTTTACCGATTTCAATGGCTCAGACAATACAGCCCGGCTTAACGCACAAGGTCTCAGCTTCGCGCGTAATTATATCATCAGCGAGAGAATCAAGCTTGAAAATGAGAGGACAGCTCTGTTCAACGAAACCCTTAATAAACTGATGGATTCGTGGATGAAAGCCGAGGAGAGGGCAGAGCAGATGGCTCGTGCCACTGGCATCGACTTTTTTAACGGCGAGATTATATCGTCGAAGAGCACCCCGTCCAAAGCATCAGCGAAGTCCGGAACATCTAAGGCCCCCGGCAAAAACGCAACTCGCGTCGAGGCTAAGAAGGCGAAAGAAATCGTCAAGAAAGAACTCACGGAATTGCAGAAGCTGGAAGCCCAGCGTGATGAGATTGCACAAAAATTGAGAAGACCCGACCTTACCGAGTATGAGAGAAGCGATCTTGAAGTGAAACTAAATGAGCTTAACGAGGATATTGATTTCAGAAAGAATTGGGTAAAGGACAGGCAGTTTGTCTTTGAATTGCCCGATAATGCGGTTAATATTGATTTTGCCGGCAGCTTTGACATCAATAAAAAGGATTTTGAGAAAAAAGCTCAGGAAGCCATAAATGATGCGAGCAAGGTCACCTCGTTCCGTGTAGAGCCGAGAACTTATTTCACAACTGAGCAGTGGAACACTCTCCAGCGCAAGGAATCCGTCCTCAGCAACGCCCAGACCGGCATCTCCCAGGTGCAGGGCTGGCTCGATGCCGGAATTATCGGCAAGGATAAGGCTCAGGAGCTGATTGATGCCTTCAACACCCAGCTCAAGATTGAGGGTCTTGACCCGATAGAGGTCAAGCTCGACGCCGAGGATGCCAAGGCTACGCTGCAGGACATCGGAAGCATGTGGAGCAGTGTGAAGGGAGTCGGCGATGCCGTAGAGCAGCTCACCGAGGGTCTGAGCGGCAACCTCAGCGCATGGGAGACCATCAAGCTCGTCATGGACTCGTTCCTGTCTGCGGCTCAGGGCATCGACGGCATCATCCAGTTGATTGACCGCTTCACCGAGTCCACCAAGGTGAGCACAACGACTACCGAAGCGCAGACGCAGGCTACGCAAGCGCAGACGATGGCGACCGCCACAGACACGGCGGCATCGGAGGTCAAGGCAGCCGCCAATGCGGGTGAGGCTGTCACCAACGCCACCAAGGAGGGCACCAAGGCAGGGTGGCCTGGTCTGCTGTTCGCCATACCTGCGGCACTCGCAGCCGTGATGGCTGGTCTTGCGATGGCTGGTGCTTTCGCAGAAGGTGGTATCGTGGGAGGAACGCAGAAGCAGGGAGACCGCCTGCTTGCCCGTGTGAACTCAGGAGAGATGATACTCAACACCCGACAGCAGGCGAACCTGTTCCGTCTTCTCAACTCCGGCATTGACGGACAGCGGGTGAGGATGCCGAGGGCGTTCATCAATCCACTCGCCGTTCAACCCCAGCAACCGCAGGCTGTCAGATTCGAGATTGACGGGCGTAAGCTGGTTGGTGTGCTGAGCAACGAGACCACCATTTCAAGCCGTTCCGGCAAGCGTACGAATATTAGAATATAATTCCCATAATTATTTGCATTTTCAGATGATTTTTCTTAACTTTAAGCCAAAATCAGGATAACATGTTTCTGCACGGAAAATTCATCAATCAGCAGGGCGCAGAGGTAGAAGTCCGCATCCTCACCCGTGGTGACGACAGCCGGGAGCTGGTCATCGGTGAGGATGGGGGCTCCGTCTTTTTTTCTGACGACCCTGTTGAGGTGGCATCGGAGGTCAACGATACCTTCGACCACCTCCTGCGCTCTTCCTGCACCATCCGCCTCCAGTCGAGGGACTACATACCGGAGCTGTATCAGCCCAACTGCCTCGACACTGCGGTGAATGTGCTGAGTGGAGGTGTGTGCGTGTTCGCCGGATATGTGGAGCCGCTGACCTACTCGCAGGGGTACAACGAGCTGTACGACGACATCGAGGTGAACTGCGTTGATGCCCTCTCAGCCCTTCAGTATCTCAACTACGGAGGAGTTGGGGAGGCTGGCGTTGACTATGACCAGCTCCATGAGGCAGCCACGAGGAAGACCTTCATGGGCATCCTCACCAGTGCGCTCGCCAAGGTGACGGAGAACCTCATCATCGGAGACGGGACGATCCGGTGCCTCTACGACCGAAGCAAGGCTGTGGACGAGACCACCGCCCACCGTGACACCGTATTCAGCGACATCAGCATCTCTGAGCTCCTGATGCTCGGTGATGACGAGGAGGATGTGTGGACACTCCAGGATACCGTGGAGGAGATGATGCGCTATCTCAACCTCCACATCGTGCAGGAGGGATTCACCTTCCGCATCTTCGACTGGGCATCCGTCAAGGCTGGCTCAGCCATCTCATGGCTCGACCTGCTCAGCGGGCAGGCGGTGGCGGGCACATTCGCCGACGTGGCCATCTCTGAAGCCAATGTCGCAGACACGGACACCCAGCTTAACATCGGAATGGTGTACAATCAGGTGACCGTCAACTGCGAGATAAAGGAGATCGAGGACTTGATTGAAGACCCGCTGGATGATGAGTCGCTCTCGTCGGACTACGACAGCTATGTCCACTATGTCCGTGAGTACGACCTGCGGGGAGATGACGGGAACCTGTTCGCCCGGATGGTCGATGACGACGAGACCGCCCTCAACGACAAGGCGACGAGGACGGACTGGTACATCCAGGCGATGAAGGTCAAGGGGTGGACATTCCCAATGACCAAAGCCCTGCTCACGGCGGATGCCTCAGAAGTTGGGACCGGCTGGAGCAATGCGGACAAGGACATGGACATCAACGCCTTTTTCAAGCGGAAGAACACCACCCCGTCGGGGATGATGGTTGACCAGGAACTGGTCATGGACTGGGTTGGCAGGCACATCACCGCCGGCGTGTTCAAAGTCGGCAGCATCAAGAAAACCCTCGACGGAAAGGACAACTCCGTCATCGGCAAGCTCGACCTCAAGCCGCTGCTCTATGTGTCCTGTGTTGACGCCGCGAGGGCTGACAACACAAGCAGACCATACGGCATGTATCTCGTCCACCGGATCGCCGACACCGCCTTGCCGGATGCAGTTCTCAAGGAAGCCCAGCCGCTCGCCATATACCATGGACCCGGTGCGGGCACACTGCTGACTCCCGCAGATTCATTGACCAAGAACTACATCGTCATCAGCGGCAAGATGGTGCTCAACAGTCCCGGCGACTCCTATGTGGACACTGACCACAAGGGGTGGATTCCGGGTCGTGATGAGAATGACATCACCTGCTATACACGCAAGTATTACAAGACATCTCCAGCCTATTACAGGCAGGAGGAACGTGACGGCAAGCGGTACGAGGTGTATGTGCCGAAGTCGGAGACCGCCATCGACCCAGCTATCAAGTGGTGGGGGCTGTACCCCTTCTCAGGCGACGACCGCAAGTATTACAAGTACAAATACAGCGAGGTTGGGGAGAGCATCGACAAGGTGAGCAAGGTGTCCCTCCTTGCCTGCATGCTGAGAATCGGCGACAAGGTGCTCGTCGAGGACGGCATCAACAAGGATTACATCAGCAACGGCACAATCAGCGACTTCCACTGGTACGACTACAAGCCGATGGAGGAGTGCGAAGATGAGGACGAGTACTACGCCCAGTGCTTCTTCATTGGGATCGACCCGAAGATTGATGACTGGCAGATGGGGCAGGAGTTCGACATTGCCAACAACATCGACTTTTCGATGGGTCTTGGTGTGGAGGGTATGGCGGTTCCAATCACATCAGCTGACCGCATATCGGGTGATGTCGAGTTTACGATTCTCGGTCCCGTCAACAACTTATACAACAACTACACCCGCCGTCACAAGACATGGTTCAGGAGTGAGAAGTGGACACATACGGAGCAGCAGATGCTCCTCAACACCTCCGCTGTCATCGTTAAGGACTTCAAGATGAGGGTCTATACCGACAGCGGTCTGCTGACCAACACCGAGGACAACGACCTCGCCTATGTGAGCGACACGGACGAGAGCTTTGTGAACAAGAAGGACAACATCACCTTCCGCTTTGTCTCCGCCCTCACGAGGAGCGAGTGCGCCGCCCTTGGAGTGACCAACAGGCTGCACCTGTCCATGCCGTTCGACGAGTCTGCCGGTTGCGGCATCCTCAGCATCTACGACCGGGTGCGTGACCTCGTGGAGAAGCCTGAGAAGCTCTATGTCGATGCCTATTACCAGGAATACCACGAGCCGAGGCTCACCATCACGCAGACCCTCCGTGACAGTCAGTCCGTTGACGCATTCAACCATTACCGCCTCCCTGCGGCAGGCAAGGACTTCTATGTCTATGGCATGAGCCGCAACCTGATGGCAGGCGAGGTGACACTCAACCTTAAAGAGATAGAGCCATGATCAATGTCAAGATAGTCAAGAAAGCAAAGGGCACAGCCACCGCCTCATCAGGATCGGGAGGCAGCTCCAGCGTGACCGTCACCCAGCAGGGTACGGTCAACGATGCTCGCCACGCCAAGCAGGCGGATGAGGCTGCCATTGCCCAGCGGGCGTACAACGCCGACAACGCAGACCGTGCAGCCTATGCGGACCGTGCGGGGATAGCTGACCGTGCGACCTCGCTCAGCCCCGATTCCCCGGAGTTCGACAAGTTCCTCCGCAAGGACATCGA
>OCVV012866261.1_pt1 | contig 16431 bp, 15 predicted proteins | sample 1539721 | NCBI WGS metagenome assembly OCVV01 (sample SAMN02144230, study PRJEB22623) | gut metagenome | biome: sheep rumen | host: Ovis aries | place: New Zealand
TATCAACAAGTACGGCGGTAAGCTCGAGGCTGCCATCGGTATCCCTGAGGAGCAGCTCCGCGAGGCTTCTAAGTCTGCTGTCTGCAAGATCAACATCGACTCTGACTCACGTCTTGCCATGACTGCTGCTATCCGCAAGCACCTTGCTGAGCACCCAGGAGACTTCGACCCACGTCAGTATCTGAAGCCTGCACGTGAGAACATGAAGAAGATGTACATCCACAAGATTGTGAATGTGCTCGGTTCTGACGGCAAGCTGGCTAAGTAACATATAACCAGCAATCATAATAATCAAGAGTTAAGAATTAAGACACCAAGGCATGACACGCTTTTGCGGGTAGGCCTGGTCTTAGTTCTTAACTCTTCTTTTTTCTCCTACACCTCAGGAGTTTACAGTTATAAAAAGGGGCTTATCATAGTTCCTGGCAGCAATGCTATGTATCGTTTTTGCAAAAGCCTACAGCTATCAGGACATGCCGAATGACATAATGATATATTGTGACCTGGCAAATACCAACAACAGGCTCGATGAAACATTCGTGAATTTACACCAGCACCATGACAGACGTGATGCTCAGCCTGCTCATGCCCATGATGATGCAAGAAATAGAAATCAAGCAGTGAGCCTTTTTCACGCACGGCAAATAAAATCCGGATAAATATTTGGCAGAGTAGAAAAATAATCGTAACTTTGCAATGCGACTTTCGCTAAACATACACTAACAATCAACAGACTTATGGATATTTTCTCAAAGATTGCCGCTGGTGAGATACCCAGCTACAAATGTGCAGAGAACGAGGAGTTCTATGCCTTTCTCGACATCAACCCCGTAGTGCGCGGACACGTCCTGGTTATTCCACGCCGTGAGGTGGACTACGTATTCGACATGCCCGATGATGAAACGGCACGCTACTTCTGCTTCGCCAAGCGCGTGGCACGCGCCATCAAGGAGGCATTCCCCTGCAAGAAGGTGGGAATGTCGGTATTCGGACTGGAGGTGCCTCATGCCCATATCCACCTGATGCCTATGCAAACGGAGGGCGACATGGACTTCCGCCGCGAGAAACTCACGCTCCCCGAGCAGGAGATGGCAGAGATAGCAGAAAAGATTTACAAGGCATTCTGCAATCAGTAGCAAACTATCTAATTTTCAACCATATTGAGTCACAATGATAAAAGCATAGCGATTACAGCGTAATCGCTATGCTTTTATCATGTAATAAGATACTGATTACCGACCAATCGCAATGCGATTACCAGTGGAAGGCAAAGCGATGCTTTCACTTGCACCGCGGCATGATGAAAGCATCGCTTTGTGTATGTCGGTCATATCTCGAGATTACGCAAACGTCACCACACGTCACAGCTCTGCCGCATCAAGGATTCCAGCGGACGTTCGGGCAGTGGTTGTCCATTGACCGAAGAGCGCAGGAAGTGGCAATCCTCCGTATTGAAAAGATAATACTCATGAGGTGCTGACAACACATGGAAGTCGCTCACGCTTATATTGCGTATTGCAAAAGCCTTATTCTTTTCCGTCGGCGATACGGCAGGCTCCGCCCCACCCTCCAACGGCACGCCCGGACCATCGTAATACACGGCATAGCCGTCGGCACGCTCTGCCATCACATGACTGATAGCGAAGTCTTCGTACTGCGCTGGATAGTTTCCGCCTCGATAGCCGAAATAGTTCGTCTCGAAACGCAATACTGCTCCCTTTGCAGAAGCTATGCGTATGCTGTCCACTCGCACTTGGCGGATATAGCCGCCACGGTCAAGGTTTGATTTGAAGAGCAGGGCATTCTTCACGTTGCCTATCTCTACATCGTGCATATAGACACCGCTCACTCCGCCACTCATCTCAGAACCTATACACAGTCCGTTGCACTCAGAGAAGAAGCGACAATGACGTATCACTATATTCTCCGACGCTCTGCCCACCCTGCGGCCGTCAGCATCGCGCCCGGCCTTTATGGCTACGGCATCATCGCCTGTGCGGAAGGTGCAGTATTCTATCAGCACGTTGCGCGATGACTCAGGGTCACAACCGTCATTATTGGGTGAATGGCTGTCAATCGTCACGCGCCGCACTACAACATTGTCACAATATACGGGGTGTATGCACCAGAACGGACTGTTTTTCAGCGTCACGCCCTCCATCAACACACGGCTGCAACCATAGAACTCCACTGCGCAAGGCCGCAGATGCGTGCCCTTTCCAAAAACACGTTCTGAACCTTCCTCATCGCCTAAAGCACGCAAGCGGCGCACGTCAGGCATCTCTACGGTCTCACCGTGCGTGCCGTGGGTATTCTCTGAGAACTGTTCCATATCAGCAGGCATACCCCAACGTGCCATCTCGCGGTCGCCTCCGGCATCTATTGTGCCTTCGCCTGTAATGGCAACATTCGTCGCTCCGTTGGCATATATCATGGCAGAGCGCCCCATGAGATTAGTACCCTCCCAGCGTGTGGGTACTACTGGCAGGAAATCATCAGGTTTTCCACTGAACTTCAGCAGTGTGCCACGCTCAAGATACAACTCAATATTGGAGCGCAACACCAACGAACCACACAGATAGTATTCGCCAGAAGCGACCGTAAGCCGTCCACCGCCCTGCGCTGCAAGATTGTCAAGGGTCTCCTGTAGCATCGGCAAGGCATCGGCAGAAGTATCCTGTAGCGGAGTGACCGTCAGGTTACGATGCGGAATGTTTACGCTTTGGAATGTAGATATAAGCGAGTCTGTATTCATTGCTGCAACACGTAGCACCGCTGCAAGCATCATTACGATAGTGAAGAGTTTTTTCATGTCGTGAGTATTATTACGACACAAAGGTAATGAAACTTTCTGAGAACGACGAATACAAATGAATAAATCATCGAATAATTTGTCAATTAAGCAGAAATATTGTAACTTTGCAGATTAAACAATCCACAACACAGATATGCGTGCAGTAATACAAAGAGTAAGTCAGGCAAGCGTTGCTATCGACGGCAACATAAAGTCGAGCATAGAATGGGGATTTCTAATCCTTCTTGGAGTATGCGAAGAAGACACAAGCGAGGACGTAGATTGGCTCGTAAGAAAGATAGCCAACCTGCGCGTGTTTGACGATGAGAACCACGTAATGAACCGTTCCGTACTCGACATAGGAGGCAGTTGCCTTGTTGTCAGTCAGTTTACGCTGTTTGCCAGCTACAAGAAAGGCAACCGACCATCGTGGCTTAGGGCCGGAAGCCATGAGCACTCCATACCATTGTATGAGGAGTTTTGCAGCAAACTGTCAGAAGCCATAGGCAAACCCGTAGGCACTGGCGAGTTTGGGGCTGACATGAAAGTAAGTTTACTCAATGACGGACCTGTAACGATATGCATGGATACCAAGAACAAGGAATGAAAGAGGCAGAGCAATATCTTGAAGCACACGGCATAAAGCCTACCGCTGTACGACTGCTCGTATGGCAGGAAGCCAGCCAACAGAGCGAGACTTTCTCGTTGGCAGACATGGAGCGCTGGTTGATAAACACGGAGCGTTCAAGCATTTTCCGCGCACTGAGATTGTTTGCGGAGCACCACCTGTTGCACGTCATCGACGATGGTACGGGAATACAAAAATACTGTGTGTGCCGATGCGAAGAAAATCACCACATCAACCACATACACTTCAACTGCCGACAATGCGGACGCACTTATTGCCTGGAGGACTATACCATACCAGTAGTGCCGATGCCCGAAGGCTTCCGCATGGAGGAAGCAGAGTACGTAGTAAAGGGAATTTGCAAAAAATGTGCTTCTGCATAACCGGATACACAATAAATGACACGCTTGTGCGTTAATACTTTATATGACAAGTGCTTCTATCGTAACATACAACCACCATCTGCTCGAATTTGAACCCGTGCTGCGCAGCTTGTTTGCTTCACCTGTTGACGTCGTGTTCGTCATCGACCATTCCGACGATATGCTCGACCTGAAACAGGAACTGCAAGAGTTTGCAGAGCGAGTGCTCGGCGGTGAGCCCGAACTGAAGCAGAAAGCAGAAAAAGGCTTCAAGTTGATATACATCCCCCACGAGAACAATGGTTATGGCGGAGGTCACAACATAGCCTTAGCCGAAGCGCAGAATTTAGGCAGCAAGTATCATCTCGTAGTCAATCCTGACGTGTGGTTCGGACCAGAGGTTATCCCTGCACTGCAGCAATACATGGACGAACACGAAGACGTAGGACAGATGATGCCGAAGGTTATGTACCCCAACGGACAGATACAACGACTGGCGAAGATGCTGCCGACACCTCTCGATATGATAGGACGCTTCTGTCTGCCAAACGCATTTATACGCCGCAGGAACTCAGCCTACGAGCTTTGCCAGTCTGGTTTTACGAAAACAATGAACGTACCGTATCTTTCCGGATGCTTTATGTTCTTGAGAATGTCGGCTATCAACGAAATAGGAATGTTCGACGAGCATTTCTTCATGTATGCAGAGGACATAGACATGACACGCCGCATACACGAGAAATACAAGACCCTGTATCACCCTCGCGTAACAATATACCACACTTTTACTCGCGGTTCACGCAAAAGTCTGCGACTGTTGCGCATACATATAGTCAACATCATAATGTATTTCAACAAGTGGGGATGGTTTCGAGATGAAAAACGCGATGAATATAACACCACTGTGAAAAACGAAATACGCAGCGAGATAAGAAGAGAGCAAGATGAAAAGTAAACACACAAGATGAAAAAAAAAGCACTATACATACCATTACTATTGCTATGTCTGCTATCCGTTGGCAACAAGGCAATGGCTGAAGCCGTTGGCACGTGGGAGGTTTTCCACTGTTACTCAAAGATTACGGGCATTGCTCCGGCTGGAAACCGCATATATGTCAATGCCTCAGGCAACTTATATTCCTACAACCTAAGCGACAACAGTCTCACTACCTACAACAAAGAAAACGGTATGGGAGCAAACAATGCTACTCTGATAGCATGGGTGCCACAGACAAAAAAACTCGTAATACTATACAACGACTATACCATCGACCTACTTTCGCAGGATGGCAGCGTGGAGACAATAGTCAGTCTGCGCGAAAAGCGAATGACTACCGACAAGACTACTTACAGTATCTATATTGACGGGCAATACGCATACCTCTGTACTGCTTTCGGATTACTGAAAATAAACACACGCGATGCATCAATTACCGACACCTATACCACGGGCTTTGCGGTGATGCTCATGTCAATCGACAATGGTACTATTTACCTTGCGGCTGATAATGGCAATCTATATGAGGCGCGCACGAATGACAACCTCGTTGACAAAAGCGTATGGATAGTATCTGATACTATTTGGAACGATGTAAAAAAGTCTGAGGAACCTGAAGCTAACGACTATGGTATTCTAATAAAGGATGATCACAACAACTGCTACTGGGGCAGCAACAGCGAAGGTAAACTGACAAAATATGAGAAGTCTGATGACGGTTTCACAGCCATAAGCAGTGGCGTTATGCCTGACGGACTTGTGACTGATGCATGCTGGCGCCTGTATAAGCACGACGGAAAGGTATTTGCCACTGCAGGAGCCTACAGCGCAGGTATGGCTTACGAGGCGATGTTGAGGAAAGGACTGGTGCAATATTACGACGGAGACAAATGGCATGAGTTAGATGCTCCTGATGTCGGTAATTACACTGGAGCCAACTGTATGGCCTTTGACCCGAAGGATAAGACGCATTTCTATGTGGGGGCGAGTACAGGACTGTATGAATACAGGGACATGAAACACGTGGCAACATACGATGCTAACAACAGCAACATGTCACATCTGTACAATAATGCAAATAGCAGCGATGCCGTCATCACTTCCATGCTATATGACAACAGTCGTAACCTGTGGGTAATGAATGGTTGGTGCGACAACTTCATAACAAGTTTCAACAGCAGCAATGAGAGCACCAACTACTCTCACAGCGAATACAATTTCACTGATTTGACAACTGTTGACATACAGGGCGCATATATCAGTTCGAGGTACAACCGTATGTATATGGTGAACAATTACTGGAGTAAGCCTGTATTGTTCTGTTACGATATGAACAGCGATGTGCTATCGGGCATAACATCATTCGTAAACACTGATGGAGCAAGTATATCTCCGCTTTATCTCTACGGTCTCGCAGAGGATAACGAAGGAAACATTTGGGTGGCCTCATCATCAGGACCTTTCTATTGGTCAAAGAGCAACATACTGAGTGGAGATGCTACCTTTACTCAATATAAGGTGAACCGCAACGATGGCACAGGACTTGCCGACTACCTGATGAAAGACATTCCCATGCGTTGCGTGCGAGTGGACGCAGCCAACAGAAAATGGTTTGGCGGAAGAGATAATGGCGTCTATCTGATTAGCAGCGACAATAATACCGAAATGGAGCATTTCACCACCAGCAACAGTCCGCTACTATCCGATGTCATCTATGACGTAATGATAGATGACGAAACTGGCAAGGTATGGTTTGCCACAGATGCCGGCATCTGCTCATACCAATCAGACGTAACGGAGAGTTATGGCTCGCTGAGTGAAAGCACTGTATATGCCTATCCTAACCCTGTGCCGCCAGACTATACCGACGACATCACTATCAAAGGGCTTGCAAACAATTATCAAGTCACTATCACCACTTCGTCAGGTCACGTAGTACACAAAGGCGTATGCAGCGGCGGTTCTTACCAATGGAACGGTTGCGATCAGAAGGGGGAGCGTGTTGCATCAGGTGTATATATGGTGTTGGTTTCCACTGATACGGGTGAGAAAGGATGCGTAACTAAAATAGCCATGGTAAAATAGTATGATTTCCGTTTTAATCCCTACATACAACTACGTATGCAGCGAATTAGTACATGACCTGCATAGGCAACTGCTATTGTCTGTCAATGACTTTGAGATAATAGTTGCAGAGGACGGAAGTACTGACCAACAGACTATAGATGCCAACCATGGCATAACCGAACTCACTGCCTGTCGCCATATTGTCAACAGGCAAAACCTTGGCAGGGCACGCGTAATGAACTTCCTCGTCAACGAGGCAAAGGGCGAGTGGTGCATCCTTATGGATAGTGATGCAAAAGTGGTCGATGAAGGTTTCATCAAGAAGTATATTGATTATACAAATGAAGATGTGGATGTCGTTGTAGGAGGTCTGGTAAATCCTGACGACCTTCCCGACAAAGATGCCACCTTGCGCTATAAATATGAGAAAGCCGCAGAGCAATACAGAACGGCAAAGTATCGCACACATCATCCCTACAAACGCTTTTGTACGTTTAACTTCATGGCACGTCGCAACATCCTGCTTGAAGTTCCTTTTGATGCCCGCTGCACAGAATATGGTCACGAAGACACTCTTATGGGAATAGAACTGCAGCGTCACAACAAGAATATACTTCACATAGACAATCCCTTAATGCATCTTGGATTTGACGACAACAAGACCTACCTGAAGAAAGTTGACACCTCGTTGCGATCGCTAAAAAGAATAGAAGCCGACATATTGCCTACTACTGGATTGGGTAAGATTGTACTGAAGATTAGAAAGTACCATCTATCTGCATTGGTAAGGCTTATCTATCGTGGCTGTCATTCTATGTTGTTGCACAATCTAATAAGCAACAATCCCAACCTTACATTGTTTTCCTTCTACAAACTTGGATACTACATCTCTTTATGAAAATAGTTTACGAAATAGAACACCTTTCCACTAATGGCGGCATAGAACACATCTTGACAGACCGCATTAACTATATGGCAGAAAAGTGGGGGTGGGATATTACGATAATCATATTGCTGGAGGAAGACGAAAACACCTACTACCATCTTTCAGAGAAAGTAAACATCATCAGGTTGGGCATTAAAAGCAGCGGACTTCTGATGTGTGCCCAAGCACTGTGGAAGCTGAATAAAACCGTAAAGGAACTGCAACCCGACATCTACGTCACCTTTCAGACCATAGGTGCATTGTCATGTCTGTTGCGTACACACAAGACAAAGACTATATATGAAGCGCATGGCACAAGGTCATGTATGCCCCACCCTCTGGCAATGAGAATAGCCGAACGATTTGCAGACGCAGTAGTAGTCCTCAGCAGTAGCCACGCAAAAGATTACCCTAAAGCGAAGTTCTTAGCCATAATACCTAATTTCACCCTTATCTCGCCCAAAAGGCTGCCCGACTATCATTCAAGAACAGTAATGGCAGCAGGCAGAATATGTTATGAAAAGAATTTTGAAAGACTTGAAGCTCTATGGAAAAAGGTACAGACACGCAATCCAGATTGGCAACTTAAGATACACCATAACACACAAGACATCGTCTCTGCATATCTTGAGAGTTCTATTCTTGTAATGACATCAAGGTTCGAAGCACAGCCTATGGTGCTTATAGAAGCCATGACCTGCGGACTACCTGTAATCGCCTTTGACTGTCCACATGGTCCACGAGACATCATTGAAGATGGCAAGACGGGCTTTCTCATTCCTTACGACGATGACGATATGTTCATCGAAAAACTGATTTATCTCATGGAACATCCCAATGTAAGAGAGCAGATGGGCAAGGCAGCCAAGGAATCGGTAAAGCGTTTCGAAGTAAACGATATTATGCAGAAATGGAAAAAATTATACCTGAGTATTGTATGAAGTTTTTATTTATAATTGTCAATGCACTGTTTGTTGCGAAATATTCGGCAAGGATATTTCCAAAAGGAACTATAATATATAACATTAGCTTATATCGTAATAATGGTCTTAGCCTTGTGGAAGGTTATGCCATGGCTGACAAGTATGTCAAGTAAAGGGAAATATTCTTTTGACCAACTGCCATAGGGTTAACCTGCATCCCACATAAACGATATGTAGGTATTGCGGAAGCAGGGAGCCCTTGTAGTTTATCGCCTTTGCGAGATTATGACTCATGAGCATCATGTTCCTTGCGTAGCACCAGTGCTTGGCTATTCCGCCACGAGTTATAGACTCGCCCTGCATCGTGTAGTAATACGTACAGTCTGGAATGTTAAGAAAATCGCCTTTTGTGCCAAGGAGTATGGTAAGCTGTTTGTCTTCCGTAAGATACTTCCTGCCGTTGAAGAACTCCGGATACTCGTCCATAAGCTCCATTATCTTACTGCGACGCGTTATGGAGAAGAACACCGTCTGTCCCGAACGCTGGTGCATCATGCCGTCTATCACATCCTGACCTTTCAGTAATCCGAAAGGAAACAGATGGTCATCAGGTTCCAATATTTCTCCGTTCACGCCTTTCCTGTAATACACCTGCGTAAACACCTGCACCACATTGGGATGTTTCTCTATGGCATCAAGGCTCAGTTGTATGCGTCCTGCGCACCATTCGTCATCTCCACCGCACTCCATTATGTACTCTCCTCTTGCCGCTCTTACGCAGTCGTAGTAGTTATCAACTATGCCCTTGTTTGGTGTCTTTGGCATAAGGCGTACCTTATCGGGATGCTTTGCGGCATATTCCTCACACACACAGCGCGTGCCGTCCTTCGAACCATCCTCTCCTATGATAACCTCAAAATCGCAGTCACACTGCTGTGCAAGGATAGAATCGAGCGCACGGCCTACCGTTCCCTCTTGATTATATGTGCAAACTATTACCGAAACCTTTACCATAGCGTATGCCTCTATTCTATATTAACCTTAATCTTTCCTGACTCGCACGCCTTATTCATTTCCTCCCTGCTGTCAAAGGCAAATGCAAGTACACCAATAGTATCACGGCTATTATGAAAAGTACTGACCACGGTGCCTTCTTCTTTCAGCATCAGGCTGCCACACAGTCTTTCCTCTAATCCCTCAGCCAGTGTTAATCCACGGAAGATGCCATCGCTATCAGAATGTACCGCCGTACTCATGGCATACGGCTTATGCCGGGCTGCGCTTATCGTCACCTCGTCACCCACTGCCGCCTGTAGCGTCATAGCCGTGACATCCTGCCCTGTTGCAGCATGAACAATCTGCGGAATCATATTACCTCCGTTGCGAGGCCCTACGTCAAGAATAAAGATTTCGCCACTGCGTCCTATAAGATACTCTATGTTACACGGCCCGTTGACGTAACCAAGCGCAGTAATCATCCGCTGAATGGTCTCTTTCACCTTATCTTCTATCTCGCTGCTTATATCTGACGGCATGAGGTGCATGACAGGATGGAATGCCGAAGTCACAATATCCCTGCGCTGCTCTATCATCCCCCACGACACGACCTTGCCCTCTACCACAAAAATCTCGGCCTCCTGCTGTATGATATCGCTTTCCAAATACTCTTCAATCACGAGTTTTCCTTCCGTAGAGTAAGCCATAGACTCCTCATAATGGAGTACAATATCCGCGGCACTCTCCACTTTGAACACTCCCCTGCTGCCCGAACAGTCCGTGGGTTTCATAATCGCGGTAGCATGAAGCGTATCAAAAAACGCCACCATCTCTTTCAAGTCGCTGCATCCGCGCGCTCTGGGTGAAGCGAAACCAAAGTCTGAGAGAAACTGTCGAAAGAGGTGTTTATGCGTCATTATCTCTGTGGTATGGCGCGGATTATGCGGCAGTTGCATTTGCTCCGCTACATAAGCTGCCACTGGGAAGAGCATATCTGACCAATAAGCCGTTATGCCATCTATCCCTATCCTACGTGCAGAGCGCAATACTTCCTCACGGTCGGAGATGTCGATAAATAGTTGTTCGTGGCTTATGGCATGTCCTGGAGCATCATGATGAATATCGGCAGATATCACATAATATCCCAATTCCACCGCTTTGCGTATGGCAAGAGTCTGTCCGCTATTAGCTCCAAGTATCATTATGCGTTTCCGTTTCTTCATGCCACAGATGTCATTCTATTATTATCCTTTTCTTATCAAATCTCTAACCTGCTTCGCCACCATGACACTGCTGACCACAAGTATTCCTATACCACATATCCAGTACTCCACTTCGCTAAGCAGCGTGGAGATATAGGCAGCACACACTATCAGAGAGTATATTCCCAACTGCAGCAGTTGCCTGTGGCTGGGCAACACATCATAGCGCCACTTCATACATACCGTTACGAATACGAGGTCAAGCAAATTACTCAGGAAGATAGCCCATCCTATTCCTATTAGTCCATACTGACTGTAACCCACCATCACCATGGGCAGAAGAAGAATGCTTGAAGCCGTCTCTATGACGAAGAACATTTTGGAATCACCTGCCGACAGCGACATATATGCCAGAGGTTGGTGCATACCTCTGTAGATAAGGCTTGCCATGATAACCTGTGACATGGGTATCATTGCCACGAACTTACCACTCAGCAGCAGTGGCACCAGCACAGGCATCAGCACCATCATGCCGATAGACAAAGGCAGACATAACGGCACCACAACGTCAATCTGACTGCGAACGGTCTGCAGTCGTTCTGCATAGTTGCTGAACACACTCGCAAGTCGCGAGAAATAGTCGTTGCTCATGGATGCCAGTACCACTCCGGCGTATGTCATCATGAAAGCATGGGCAGAGGAGAACAGACCCACCACCTCCAACGACCCCGTGCTATTGAGATATGATTGGATAGTGAGCTGCGTGGCATGAACCACCACTCCAGCAAGGACGAACGTAAAACCGAGTTTGAGCATACGGCTGCCGCCCTTCAGGAAGTCCCATGAAAAGCAGAAATGCGGACGCACCTCCTTATATGAGAATAACACAACAATAAGTGCCTGCACAACGAATAGCAACACGAGTGCCGGCACCACGCCATCCATACCGAATAAATAGTAAACGGGTATGGTAGTGACGATACCTGCCACCACATGCAACACAGAAACAATGGCGAGTTTCCTCAGCTTATGCAAGCCCGTAAGCACCGCCAGTTCGCCACAGACAAGCGAACTAAGTCCTACGGCTGGCGACAGGAGCATATAGCCCCACGTATGGTCACTGTCATTGAATGTAGCCCTTGACAGCAACGGAGCCAGACATAACGTGAGCACCATGCCTGCAACGACGAACAGCGCTACCCATGAACGCACGAGCATAACGGCATTGGCAAGCCGTTCCGCTCCACCCTCTTCAGTACGTCTGCCATAGGCTGCAGCTATCTCAGGGATGCCGCTTTTATCCATACCCACATTGGTAGAGGTATGCATCAATTCGCGCGTCTCATTGTATATGCTGTTAAGTCCAACGCCTACCGGACCGAGCAGCAGCGCCGCCAACTTCGTCCTGACGATGTTAAGCACGAGGTTCAGCCCCTGCACACCGCCGAAGAGTGTTGTTGCCTTGAGTATATTCTTATATTGATTATTCATTTCTCCATTCATAAGTATCATAGCAGAGTGCACGCGCACCGAAGCCTTCCTTCTGGAAAAGCAGGTCAGCGTTGAGCATTTCGCTGTGAGCCTCTGTTGATTTTCCAAAGTCGAGATAACGCTGCGCAGGGAAACTACGCAGCAACATCTCAACTACTGCGTCAATAGCGCCCATGCGCTTGCCTTCGGGTGTGGCTGAGATATACTGTGTATGCACCACGCGTGGGGTCACATATACCACTATGCCACCTACCATCACTCCGTCCTTAGTGGCTGATGCGAGCAGTATGTTTTCGGGGAAACGCTCACGGAGCAGCAGCATCTCATCCAGACTGTGCACCGGCTTTACGCCATATTTCTGCCCAAGGTTATTTCTGAGAATGGTCCAGAAGGCCGCGAAGTCGCTGCTAAATTCCACTACTATGCCGTTCTTCGCAGCGTTGCGAAGCCCCGACTTGCGGCTCTCACGCCATTTCAGTGGGTTATTCAGGTCAATAACCGAGGACACCTCACGCTCCACCACCTTGTAGTCCTTACATACCACGTGCATGGCATAGAGCGGCTCGTCAGATGGTTGTTCGCAGTATATCCACGGCAAGGCTTTATATACCACGCGTACGATGCCTTCTTCTACCAAAAACGAGCGCATCGACTCAAACATTTCCCTCACCACCGTGGTGGTCTGGCGATGGCTTATCACCAGTCCGCCATAGGTCAGTCCACGATGCGAGTATAACGTATCTTCGGCGAGATTAGCTGGCAGCAGTCCTACAAGTCTGTTGCGTTCGTCATAAAACATCAGAGAGCAATCACGGAAGCGATCACTGTGGTAATCCATATAGCCACGCAGAAAGAGAAACGTAGAGTTTTTCGCCCCACGGACAAAGTTGTCCCATTCCGTTTTTCTGTCCTTTGTATATCTGTGTACCTCTATCATTCTGCGCGTTCTACTTCGTTAGCAAATGCAAAGTTAGCAAAAAAAATCCAGTTGTGCAAATCCTCAGTTTTGCTAATTGCCATCTTATTACCTGGTAAAAGCTATCCGATTACATGGTAAAAGCTACCTGATTACAGTGTAATCGCTATCATATTGCAGTGTAATCAGATAGCTTTTGCAGTGCGTCTTGTACGCTACTGATAATCTGGATGTTACCTACTCACTCGTTGTAATATACACGCTTCACCCTGTTGGATATGCCCGTAAGCACTTCGTATGGTATGGTGTCAAGGCGGTCAGACAGTTCCGTTACTGGCAGGTGGTCGCCGAAGATTTCCACACTGTCGCCTTCGCGGCAGTCGATGCCCGTCACGTCAATCATACATACGTCCATACAGATGTTGCCTACATATTCCGCACGCTGTCCGTTAACAAGACAATAGCCGTGGCGATTGCCCAGATGACGGTTGAGACCGTCGGCGTAGCCTATGGGAATAGCCCCTATCACAGAGTCTTTCTCAAGGAAAGTGCGGCGCGAGTAGCCAATGGAGTCGCCGGCCTTCACATGGCGCAGCTGCAGAATGGTGGTGCGCAGGGTAGATACATTGTTTATGATGCCGTTGGTACGAGGGTTTATTCCATACAAACCCAGTCCCAGACGACACATATCCATCTGTCTTTCCGGGAAATGCTCAATACCTGCCGAGTTGCAGATATGACGCAGGATATGATGAGAGAAGACAGCCTGCAGGGCATCAGCGCCTTTCTTGTATAGTTCAAACTGCTCTGCGGAGAAGTCGTCGAAGCCATCGTCGTCGCTGCCAACGAAATGCGAGAACACTGAGCGCGGTGTCAGGGCATTCTGTTTTTTCAGATACTCCGTGAGGTGAGGCATATCCTCGACGGGGTGAAAACCAAGGCGGTGCATACCCGTATCGAGTTTCACATGGATGGGCCAGTCGGTTATTCCCTCCTTACGCGCTGCGCTGCAGAGAGCCTCAAGCAGTCTAAAGGAATAGACTTCCGGTTCCAAGTCGTAGTCAAACATAGTTTTGAAGGCTGACATCTCGGGGTTCATCACCATGATGTTGGCAGTAATTCCAGCCTGACGCAGTGCCACGCCCTCGTCGGCTACGGCCACGGCAAGATAGTCCACGCGGTGGTCCTGCAGTGTCTTGGCTATCTCTATGGCGCCAGCCCCATATCCGTCAGCCTTTATCATGCACACCATACGCGTATCAGACTGCATCTGTGAGCGATACCAGTTGAGGTTGGCAACAACGGCTGAGAGATTTACTTCAAGCGTTGTCTCATGCACCTTCTCTGCCAGTCGCTCCGTGATACGGTCAAAGCCGAAACGACGGGCTCCCTTTATGAGTATCACTTCGTCATGCAGTTGCTCAAAGGCTTCACTCTGCAGGAAATCCTCTGTCGTGGCAAAGTTATTCTCACGGTTCTGCCACTGCTGTCCGATGGTTATCAGCTTGCTGACACCTCGCTGAGCAGTCATCTGCTCTATGCGCGAACGTATCTCTTCGACTTTGACACCTTGCTGCTCCATATCACTGAGAATGAGCGTGCGACTGCGCCCTTTATGGTCTGGGCGGCGGTGCATGAAGTCGAGTGCTATGTCAAGCGAAGCAAGGTCAGAGTTGTAGGAGTCGTTGATGAGCGTACAGCCGTTTCTGCCCTCTTTCACCTCAAGGCGCATGGCTACGGGCTCTAATCGTGGCATACGCTCAGCGAGCTGCTGCGGTGTCAGTCCGAGCAGCAGAGCCGCAGCGGCACACGTTATCGAGTTTTCGACCGACGCCTCGCTGATAAATGGTATTGTGTATTCACCGCTTACCTCATTCTGATAGGTATATCTGACCGTGGTATTACTGTCGTTGCTTGCGATGCTCTCAACATAGAACGGTGACGAGGGGTCGCTCTTTGACCACCCGAGCGTATAGCCTTTGTAGCCATTTTGTTTCAGCGAGCGGAACACTATGTCGTTGTCCATCGGATAAATGATGGTCTTGCAGTCTTTGAACAGCAGTATCTTCTCACGGCATTTCTCGTCAAGCGAGTGGAAATTCTCCTGATGTGCCTGTCCGAGGGTGGTGAATATACCTATCGTTGGTTGTATGATATCGGCAAGACGAGCCATCTCCCCTGGTTCGCTTATGCCTGCTTCAAACACTCCCACCTGCGTATCCTCACGTATCTGCCACACGGACAGCGGTACACCTATCTGCGAGTTATACGAGCGTGGAGAGCGCGTCACGTGGTAGTCTGCTGCCAAAAGTTGGCTAAGCCATTCCTTTACTACGGTCTTGCCGTTACTGCCAGTGATGCCTACGATGGGTATGTCAAACTCATCACGGTGGCGCTCTGCCAGTCGTTGCAGTGCCGCCAGGGTGTCAGGCACCACGAGGAAGTTGGCATCTGCCATGGCGTCTGTCCCCTCTCCGATGGAGGAGAAAGGCAGGTCTTTCACCACGAAGTTTCTCACCCCACGCTTGTATAGTTCCTGTATGTAGCGGTGTCCGTCGCCACGCTCTGACTTCAAGGCAAAGAAGAGCGTCTCCTCCGGAAACGACAGCGAACGGCTGTCAGTCAAAAGAAAAGACACCGCTCCGGCGGCTGCGCCATAGCGGTGTGCTCCTATAAGTGTAGTGATTTGGTCAATTGTGTATTTCATCAGTACTTATCGTCGTCGTCGTAATCGTATTTTATGTCTATCCCGTTAATCTTTTCATTGAGGGCGTATGCCAATCCGCATACGAGCGTAAGCCCGGCTGTCACGAGTATTCCCAGCAACCCTGTGCGTGTTTTCTTATCCATAGCGAATGTCGTTTTGATTATTCAACGACAAAGTTACAATGTTTTTCCGAAACGACAAAACTTTTCTGACGTTTTTTCTTTGCTTTTGCTTCCATACGGAGGTTTACTGAACGAGAAATTCATGATGCAGTTAGTGCAGATTATACAAAAAGTCGTAGAACTAACAATTAGGTATGTAAATCATCGAATTGGCAAGGATAATTGAATTTAAACACATTTTTTCAACTTAAAATTACCTCTTTTTTGCTTAATATACATTGAGTATGGAAATTTTTGTGTA
>OCVV011223337.1_pt1 | contig 16428 bp, 18 predicted proteins | sample 1539721 | NCBI WGS metagenome assembly OCVV01 (sample SAMN02144230, study PRJEB22623) | gut metagenome | biome: sheep rumen | host: Ovis aries | place: New Zealand
GAAATATTTGTAGTATCATACCTAGAAGAATACCTAACAAAAGACGAAATATTAGAATTATACTTAAATACAATCTATTATGGAAACGGATATTACGGAATTGGTGAAGCATCAATTGGATACTTCAATAAAAAACCAAATGAACTAACCATTAGTGAAGCAAGTATATTAGCTGGACTACCAAATGCTCCATCAGCCTACTCATTAACAGAACACAAAGATTTAGCACTCAAAAGACAAAAACAAGTATTAGAAGCAATGGCAAAATATAAATACATTAAAGAAAAAGAAATAGATGAAATAATAAAAGAAGACTAAGTCTTCTTTTTAATTATCTAAAAATCTACAATGTCTGCAAAACTCTTCACATTTATAATTATTCTTAAACCCACATATCATACTTTTAACTCGATTAGAAGAAAGAATAGTATCAAGAGATTCATCAAAAATATTACCAAGTAATATAGTCCCATTACTATCCAAGCAACATGGAACAACACCACCATCAGATAAAATTCCAATATGGTGAATTAAACCGTAACACTTCCCCTTTTCACTATAATAAGAATTATTTAAATCAGGCCACACAAATTGATGAAATTTACTCAAATAAACACTCTCAGACAATTGAAAGCCATCAATACTTTCAGGAATATTAGAAATATTATAATGCTCTAAAATAGGCCTTAAATATTGATTTTTTTCATCTATCCAAAAACGATAAGAAATATATGTATCTTTCATATTATCAACAACACTAAAAATATTATTTAAATAATGATCATATGAAACACCATATCTAGGATCAAAACTATGAATAGAAATATTTAATTGACGTATAGAATTAATACCTTTAAGCTTATCAATTAAATATCCATTCGTAGTAATATTAATATAAAATCCTAATTCATTAGCATACTCGATAAATTTAGCAATATCAGGATGTAAAAGTGGTTCCCCTAAAATATGAAAATATAAATACTTTGTATATGATTCAATTTTAGATAAAATTAATTTAAATTCAGAAAAAGACATAAATTTAATTTTTCTCTTATTTCCAATACAAAATTCACAATTTAAATTGCACCCATTAGTTATTTCAATATAAATTTTCTTAAATCTCATCATCAATACCTATAACACTTTCACTAGAAATTCCTAAAATTTTATTAATAAAAATATCTCTATCCAAAATCAAACAAAATAAACAATATAATAAAAACAATCCTAATAAAGCAAAATAAACAATTAAACCAAAAAGATACTCTACCCTGAAAAACTCACATATAAAACCAAATGCAAACCATCCATTTAAAATAATAAAATGCAATAAAATCCATTTAATAAAATACTTATAAAAAGGGATAGATCCATCCATACTATCACTAATAACTCTATACTTAAGTAACCACTTACCAAATGTATAACCAGAAGAATATTTAGAAATAAAAACAAAAGTAAATAAAGATAAAATAATGTATAAATATTCAATATTTTTCAAATGAAACAATAAAACACAGCAAGCACAAACTAATGTTATAAAAAAATAATCAATTATTACAGAAACACCCTTTCTAAGAACACTAACATTACGTCCCCTAGAATAAGACTTATCATCAATTTTATCCCTATCAGGTAAAATCAAAGCAAATAAAGGAGTAATTAAAAAACCTAAAACACCACCAGTTGTATTATTAATTAAATCATTAACATCACATAATCTATAAGGTCTAGGATACAAAAAATATAAACCAGACAATTGAGTTAATTCAAAAAATAATGATAATAAAAATGAATAAAATAAAGTTTTAAAAAAACTACACTTAAAATAATAACGCAAATAAATACCAAATGGTATAGTCATCAATATATTAAATAAAGGTTCCAAATACTTTTGATTAAGTAAAAATAAATAAGATTCTGGTTTCAGAGCATTAAACTCACCAGACATAAATATTTCAGGTACAACAAAAAATGGTTTTAAATTATAATATGCACCCTTATAATTTAACACTTCTCCCCTAGTTGGTAATGGAGTAACAACTAAAAAATAAACACATAACAAATAAAAGAAAAACGAAAACACAAGTAAAAATCTTAAAAAAGTAATAGAACCATATTTTCTATAATGATGAAATAAAAAAGGTAGCGAAAGCAATAAACATACGATAGGAAAACATAAAACAGCATACTTTATAACTTTTATATACTCCATAAAATCACCAAAATAATTATAACATAAAAAAATAGGAATTACCCTATTTTACGAATTTTTTCGCCTAAAGACTTAACCTTGCTTGTCTTTTCACAAACAATATCATTCAATTTCTGTGCACAAGAATCACATACAGAATTATATTCAGCACGAGTATTCTCATCAGCCTTGTAACGTTTCTCATGCTCATACTCAGCAAAATAATGTTGAGCCAAATTACGTATTTGCAATTCAACAGGAATACCCTTATACTTAATTATCACATGCATACTTTGATAACCAGTATCCTTAGGATATTTAATATAATTCTTTTTCTCATCAATAATTATTTCCAAATCGCGTTCTTTTTTAGCGCATTCACATAAATAATCACAAAAATCAGTTATAATATCAATACCAACATTATTAGTTCTATCTACAGTATCTTCAAATCTTTCAATAAATCCTGTCTTATCCAAATTGTGAATTTTTCTATCAAGTACAGATAAATCTCCTTCATCACTTTTATCACAAAAAACAACCCTAATACCAGCTATATCACAAATAGATTTTGTTTTTTTCTTTTCCATCTTTCTTTTAATACTATCTAAACTTTTTATCCTATAACTACTCATACAGCCAATATTATTTATCTCACGAAAATAAATTAAATTTTCAAAAACAAATATTTTGACCTCTTCAAGTGCCATATTATAATAATCAAAAAAATTATCAAAATTCCCCCTAGTATCACTCACTATATCATCCCTTCATTTAAAAAGCCAGAAAACGATACTATATTATATACTTTAAAAAATATTATGTCAAATAAAAAGTCCAAAAGGCCGACAGTATTAACGATAAAAACCTAGTCTCCTAGGTGGGCATCACATTACGAATTTTAGGATCCTCAAGTACTGCCTGAGTCTTCAACACCACCCGTAAATTAGATTCCCAATTCGTTAAATTAGTAGGTTTTTCAAATTTACCATCAAACCTTCTAGACAATATAATTATATCATATAAAATAAAAATTATCCATAAAAAAAGAAAAAAATAGGAAATATTCCTATTTTAATAAACTATTAAGACTAGTCATAGAGCCTATTGAATTACTTAAAACATAATAAGCAACTATAAATACAACAGTTAAGCAGATTGTGTGGAAGAAAACTTTAAAATCAGCATCCTTGAATTCAACTTCATTATCAATTGCATGAATAAATATTAAGAATGAATATAAACAAGCAGCAAATACAAGGAATGCACTTAATGGAGCATAAATATATGCAACTATGATAGATACAAATCCTGCAGCATATACAGGTACAAATGCAACAGCAGTAATTGAAGCTAATCTAAAATAATTAGCATTCTTTTTCATTATCATAGAAACAATATAATATATTCCTGCAACAGCAGCAATAACTACAATACTCCAGAATAAATTCTTAACGATCAAATCAAAATAATTTAAATCTTTTAAGTTTTCAAAAGAAACCTCTAACTTAGTTTCACCCGAAAAGAAATTTGTTTTTTTCACAAAAATAGTAGCAATCATAGTACCTAAAAGATTAATAATCATCCTTGCTAAAGCAACAAATAAAACTAAAATACCAGCACTCTTAAAATCAGAATATTCTTTAATCTTACTCTTTAAAGCATTAATTGGCTTTAAAGCAACAGCTAAAATAAATGTTAAACAATTCATAATAGTTGCCATTAAATCAAATTTTCCCACACTCTTTACGTCTTTTTCCATAAAAATCCTCCTTACTTCAATATAATTATACTATTAGAAATTAAAAAATACAACAACGCATCAACAAAAAAAGATTAAATGATTTACATTTAATCTAAATAAATTAATTTAATGAACTACCACATTGTGTACAGAATTTAGCAGTTTCACTTGCAGAAGCTCCACAATTTGGACAGAATCTTGCAGGCTTAGCATCATTAGTTTGAGTAGGTTGAACAGGAGTTTCAGTTTGACCTGGAAGATTATTAATCATACCAGCAACATTAGCACCAGCATTTTGTGCCATTCCAACACCCATAAATCCAGCCATAGCACTACCATCATTCTTAGCAGCATTTAACATAGCCTCTCCAGTAGAAGCAGCCATAGCTCCTTGTAAATTCTTGCTATAAGCTTCACTCATAACTCCAACTCTTTCAGCATCAGCTTGAGCCATACCTCTAACCTTATCAATTTCACGAATTTGAGCTTTAGCCTCTTCACTAGCATTAATATTAATAGTTACTTCACCAGCAACAATAATACCATATTTATCATGCCAATCAGCATTTAATAAAGTATTCATTTTATCAGTAATTGCTGATCTTTGTCCTTGAATTCTGTTAAACGAAACATTATTAACAGCCATTATTTCAGTAATAGCTTCACCAACTTTTTGAGCAAATCTACCTTTTAAAATATTTCTTCCTTCAGTAGCAAAAATATCATCAAAAGTTAAAGTATCCTTTGGATTAGCGCCCAACATAGTATTAACTAATATAGCTGGATCATCAACTTTAACATTAAATTCACCATTATAAGTTACTTCAACACTTCCATAAACTGGATCAACAATAGTTTCTGGTTGTTGAGAACCATAAGGAATAGCTGGTAAAATCTTAGTATTAACATAATAAACTCTTTGATCCTTAGCAGCTTGACCACCATAAGTAATACGATTACCTAAAGTTTTGATAGTATTAACAATACTCTTTCCTAAATTTCCAACAAAAATACTTGGTTCACTACTACTATCCCAAATATAATCACCTGGAGTATCAGTAAATTCAACAATAGCCCCATTATCAACAATCATCATAGCCATTCCTTGAGGAACAATAATTTTACTTCCTGCAGAAATAACACCTTCACTATGAACCATATTTCCAGAACCATGACTAACAACACCTCTTTGAATAATAACGCTATTATCTACTTCTGGACATGTAACGACCTCTTTAAAAGTATCGCCTAAAGTTGTAGCTGCACTACCTATAGCAGCACTTATTAAACCCATATATTACCTCCTATTTAAATACAATATAATTGTATAATAATTTTTAACTCATGTCAAACAATTTAATAAAAACATTTATATTAAATAATATTAAATATATTTCCTTCTATATCAATTATATTATCAATAGATATTTTTTTATCACCAATATAAACAACGCTTTTGTACAAATCTATTTTCTTAACACACCCAAAAGCATTCACATAACTGCCACCTGTTTTAACCTTATCAGGAACAAAATAAGTAACATTAACATTAGGTTTTAAATTTATATTTTCCCTAATAATATTTAACTTATTATCAAGAATTTCTTTAGCCTCTTCATCCAAAATAATTTTATCATTAGTTATTCTCGAAGTCTCTAAAACAGCCTCTTTATATCCAACTAAAGCACTAAACGGCATAAATTGACTACTTCTATCATATAAACTCATTCTAGGATGTCCCAAATCAAAAGGATATTCTACATCAATTATATCATCATACATACTATCACTCCCTATGTCCTCCTATTTGTTTATTTCTATCAATAGTAGTCGCGCCTTCACTTAAATTCATAGCCTTTAAAATAGAATTTTTACCATATTTCTTTTTAATATCTAGCATTACATGTTGAAGTTTATTCTCATCTTCTATTTTTTTCTTATCCTTTTCATTATCAATATTATCAAAATCAGAAAAAATATCGATTTGTTCATGACGTTCCTTAACGCTATCAGAAGAACTCAAATCACCAACAGATATGTTAATACGTTTAACAAGTAATTTTTTATTAACTATCTTATCAAATAATTCCATAGCCTTATCCATCATAATTTTACTAGAAGAAGTCTTATAAGGCATTCTTATGGTTCCATGAGCACTTTTAGGAACTGTTCTGCCATATCTATCCAAAGAATACTCACCATCATAACTAGGAGAATCAATATCATATCCTACAGTTAAAATAAAAATATCACTAACAACATTCTTTTCAACCATTTCTAAAGAAAGTAAATCAACCATTTCACGAACTATTAATCTTGCTTTATCAAAACCATACGCACAATGTAATACCTGACCAGAAGTTAAACTATTAGATTGAGGCTTATACTTTTTAATCATTTCCATAGTACAAGGCTCATAACCCCAAGCATGATCAATCAATAACTCTGCATTTACACCAAACAATTTATATAATAAATTAACATTATTAATAGAACACCTGCAAATATCACCCATAGTATATATATTGTGATCATTCAACTTCTTAGAATAACCCACACCTACTCTCCAAAAATCAGTTAAAGGCTTATGATTCCACAATAACTTTCTATATTTTTCCTCATCAAGGAAAGCAATCCTAACACCATTTTTATTTACTTCAACATGTTTTGCAACAATATCCATAGAAACCTTTGCTAAATATAAATTAGTTCCTACTCCAGCCGTTGCAGTAATACCAGTAGTATGTAAAATATCAAGTAAAATTTTAGTTATCAATTCCCTAGGACTCATATCATAATATTTCAAATAATTTGTTATATCACAAAACACTTCATCAATAGAATAAACATAAATATCATCTTTAGATAAATACTTAAGATAAATATTATAAATCATGGTACTATACTTCATATATAAACCCATTCTAGGAGTCGCAACAATATAATCAAGTTCCAAATTTTTATTTTTCTTTAACTCTAAATCACTAAAAGACTTACCTACAAATCTATAAGTCTTTTTCTTTCTTCCATAATTAATTTCTCGAACCTTCTGAACAACCTCAAAAAGTCTTGCTCTACCTGGTATACCATATTGTTTTAAAGAAGGACTTACAGCTAAACAAATAGTCTTTTCTGTACGACTACTATCTGCAACAACTAAATTAGTAGTAATAGGATCAAGTCCTCTTTCCATGCATTCAACAGAAGCATAAAAACTCTTTAAATCAATACAACAATAAATACGACCCATCTTACCACCTTCATTCTATAAAAATTATATCAAACAAACGTACGTTAATCAAGAAAAAAACAGATAAAACATCTGTCAAAAAATTCCATATTATTTTGTTCTTTCTTTAATAATGTCATCACTAGATAATTCACCAATTAATAAACTACTATCAGGATTATGTAAAGAATAATTATTATTAACCGTTTTCTCATCATAATTGGCATAGCAGTACTTACAAAAATGTCTACAACTATTATAAACACCTATATCAACCATACTAACACAATTACAATCTCTTTCCTTCCATTTCTTAAAATCAGTCTTATGAGTTAATTTATAAGCTAAATTAAAAGACATACACTCACCCTTAATAAAACCATAAGAAACCAAATCATTATCCTCACAACAAGTCTGAACAGTCATTCCATTATTTTTCGCACTAACACTAAAACTTAAACCTATTTTTTTATAATCATCTTGAGTTAATTCTCTATAATTTAAAAACTTCTTATTATTTCTAACATTCTTATAATCATCAATAAAAGAAACAATAATATGACTAACATAACCATTTAATAACCTACACATATTATCAAAAGCCTTTATATGATAATCAATACTATACTTCTCATTAATTAAAATAGGATCATACCTAACATAAACATTATCAATACCAATAATAGAAGAAATCTTTTTAATTGCTTCAATAACTAACCCTTTAGGAGGAACATTAGGTTCAATATCTTTCTTATATGGAGTTAAAGTAACATGAAAAACAATCGGTTTATCAATTTCAGCTAAAAACTTAACAATAGGAATAGGATTCTTAGTACAAAACAAAATCGCATCAACATCAGAAAAATAAATACGACTAACTTGCTTATTATAAAAAGGATTTCGTACATCAACGAAACCTTCCCTATATCTTTTTATAAACCAATCACTATAAAAAGCAACAATATCAGTTCTACCACTAACATTTAAAATCATAATCTATTTTTTCCCTTAAACATTTCATAAATTTTTTGAGTATTATTTGTTTTTTCCTTTTCATCAAGTCTACCGCAAACCATATGAAATCTATCAACAAACAATTGATTATTTAAAATTTCAGGCAATTCATCAACAATCATATTAATGCTACCAATATAATTGAGAGGATTATCATCAACAATTTCATTGATCTTAATAGTATTAAATGTTCTACTATCGCATCTAGAAGAATGAGTAATTAAAACATTCATATCATTAACAAGCATTGACTTTAAGAAAGTAAAATATTGCTCTTTATTATTAGGCGAAACAATTTGTTTAGGAGCATTATCATACATAAACCTTATTTTATATTGTTTTAAAATAAATTCATCTGTTTTATCATCTAATTCCCTAAGATTTGCTTCCATATGTTCAAATTTATATTGGCCATTAGATCTATCCTTTAAAAACTTTATAAGATATCCTAAATTAATCTTAGAATTATTATCAAGATAAGAATCATAACGTCGAGCAAAAAAACTATCAAGAGCCCAATACATTTCAAAAACATCTAACCCAAAAAAATTAAATAAATAGCTAATAGTCTCCTTAGGATTCTTATCACAAGCTATTGCCCAAATACACTTATTATAAAAATAATCACTTTTAATAAAATCTTTATTTTCCATACTCTCACCCATATAATTATAAACTAATTTAAACCATACTCTTCATTCAAATCTAACAAATAATATCCATAAATAGTTTTAGCTATGATATCTACTACAACAACAAAAAAACAATTATCACGATTAGTATTTATCAAAACATGTTGATATGTTTTATCACTATTTACATATACTGAATAAATACTTTTTTCTAATAAAACTGTATCAGAAATCAAACCTTTTTCTGGAATATCATCAATATAACCCCATATATCTGAAATAAATTCTAAATTTTCAGTAACTTTATTCATTGAATTACCCATAGTTTGAAGAAATTGTTCTTTACTTAATAAATTAACTGGCTCCAATATAAATACCTCCAAATTAAAAATCAAAAATGGCATAATACCATAACTAGCCATCTACTGAAAGTATAGTACTTAAAAAAAATTAAGTCAATAAAAATAAAAACAAAACATAGAATAATTGATTAAAACAAACAAATTAAAAAAAATCCATTGTTAAATAAAACTAAATATGTTATAATTAATATGTTGTCAAAAAAATGGTCTGTTGGTGAAGTGGTTTAACACATTGCCCTCTCAAGGCAACATTCACGGGTCCGAATCCCGTACAGACTACCATATAAAAACAAAATACTATCATTTGATAGTATTTTTTATATTTTCACTTAACTTTTTATTAATATATCTCTTTAACATTAACGAAAATGTAGAAGAAGTTAAAGGAATATTTTGAGACTCTAACATATTAAGAACATGTTGCTTATCATATTCATTTACTTCATAACCAGTATCAACAATATCTCCCTCAGTTGAAATTGTACAATTAAAATTAATACTTGTACCAAATAAAGTTTCCCTAGCCTTACTAGTTAGAACCTTATCATCATATTTAGAACAAAATAAAGATAAAGCGGTATAATCAGAATTAGAAACTTTACCATTAATTACTCTTTTCAATTCATCGAAAGAAAGCTTAGTATAAGAATAATAATCCAATAAATCAAAATCTCTTACTTCACCATCTTCAATGATACCATTTCTTATTAAAGATACAATTGTCCTTACCTTATCCATCAATAAACCAAACTTAAGACTTCTTTGTTTTTCAGAAAAATCCGAATACTCTTCATAAATAGGATTATTTATTTCCTTCATAAAACCAACATACTTCTCAAATAAACCTTTAGAAATATTAATGCTCTTACAATAATAATCCATATTATAATAATTACCATCTAAATAATTTCTGATTGTATTATATGCAGTATTAAATCTTTCATCTTGTTTCTTTTCCTCATCTTTTTTTAAACAAATAGAATAATATTTACTATATCTAGAAATAAACTTACAAACATCATGATCATCGCTAAATTTAGCTAAATGTTTTTCCAGCCCATCAATAGTAACACGATTATTTCTTAAAACATAATATAAGAATTTAATAATCTTTTCATCACCACTATGAATAAGTTGAACAATATAATCAGGTTGTCTCAAAATACCTTTATATATTGCATACATTCTATTAAAATTGTATACACTCTTCAAATTAAATTCAGAATTACCCTTTAAACAATCAAGACAATAATTACTTACCATCTTATTATAAACACTAACCTTTTTATATAAAATATCCTTAACATCAATCATATAGTATATTAATAAATATAAATTATTTTTTTGACTTAAAAAATTATCAATCATTTCAAATAATTGATATAACTCGTCCGTATTTTTATCAAGATCATGATGAGTTAATCTTTGAAAAAAACTATTATAAAAAGCATCATACTCTAAAACAGCATTATACATTTTCCTTATCATTTGTATAACTTCTTGATTTTTATTAACAACAGAAAGTTCAAAAGAAACTCTATTATAAAAAGCACGAAAATCAGAAGGAGAAAACTTCATATCTTCCCATAAATAAATAAAAAAATTATTTTTATTCTTGTAAGAATCATATTTTTCACTTAATGTTCTTAATAAAGAAATAAAATCAATATTTTTCCCATTTTTATCATTCATAATAACCCCCAAATTAATTTTCGATATTATATAACAAAAAGCAAAAAAAGTCAAAAAACATCTCAAATTCATTTACTAAAAAACAATAAAAATGATAAAATGAAGGCATAAGGAGGGTTAATATGTCAGATAGAATGAAAATGGACGAAGAAAAAAGAAAATTAATCGGAAAAGGAATAACTAAAGCACTAGAAAAAAAATTCAAAACAGAAGATAAAGTCAAAGATTTAAATCTAATTAAAGAAAAAATTTTAGATATTAAAAAAATATCAAAACGTTCAAACATTTCAAAAAATGAGATAAAAAATCTATTTCAAGAATGTGATTTTAAATTCTGGGAACTAGAAGGTATGGAAGAATTTGCAGTTTTATTAGGAGTTGAATCAAATCTTATACCATCAAATCAACATTTTAATATACCAGGTGCCTCAATATCAGAATTAAGATATAGAATCAATGAAGATATAAGGCAAACTGAAGCAGCACTAAACGAAGGAGAAAATACACTATTTAATTCTGATGATTCATGCGCTAATGAATTATACAATATAGAAAATGTAACCCCAGAAGATAAAGAATTCGTAAATAAAATAATAAAAGAACTAGACGAAAAACTTAGCAGTATGTCAGATGAAGAAAGAGAAGAATACTTTAAACAAATGGGATTCGTAACAATAAAAGACGATATGCCAGAAAACATAAAAGAACGTGCACAAATAAATAAAATAATCGCAAAACAAAAAAAGAAAGAATATCCAAATAAATAGATATTCTTTTTACTTTATATTCCTACTATAATGAAATATATATTGAATAACTAAACCACAATTAAGAGAATACTTATCTAACATAAACTTTCTAATATCGGATACTTTTTCTAAATTATATTTATCTTTCATATACTTTTTAACCCATGTATCAATAGGAAAAACATCAAATCTATGATATCCAAATAATAATATACAGCTTGCTACTTTCTCACCTATTCCTTTATAACTCATTAAATATTTTAATGCATCATTACTATTCATATTATCAATTAAATTATAATCAAAATTACCAGAAACAATATCTTGAATAATACCATAAATATATTTATCCCTAAAACCAGTTTTACAATTTCTAAAATCTGTAACAGAAGCATTCTTCAACTCGTCTATAGTTGGAAATAAATAATATTCTTGATCTCTAAAAGAAACTTTTTTACCAAACATACGAGAAATATTATCAAGTCCATTTCTTATCTGAGGAACACCATTATTCGCACTTAATATATAACTAATAATAACCTCTAACTTAGGCTCATTAATCATTTTTAAACCAATACAAGAATTAACAATATCACTATTATCCTCATCAATAGAAATAATTTCTTTATTAATTAAATCATAATCAAAATCTAAATCAAAATATTTTCTAACAACATCTTCAATATTATCCATATTATTAGAATCAATATATAACTTATTACCATCCATTTTTAAATTAACAACTCTATCACTTAATATAACAGTATAAGAATTATCATCAAGAACCTTAAATCTAAAAATCTGTCCACAAGTAACAGTATCATGCAAATTAAAATTATTAATTTCAATAATCATATTTATCACCACTTAAAATATTATACAAAAATAAAAAAAGTTAGTAAACACTAACTAAATAACTTGAGATTTAGAAATTTTTTTAGTTAATTGCGGACCAGAAGTCTGGACATTACTAAAATTAAGTTCATCAATATTATCCTTATTAGTAATAATAGAATTAACAATATCCTTAACCATTCCATTACTAGGATTTTCAAAATAAGAATCATTAGATAAAAAATCAAATAAATTATTTAAATAATAATACTCACAAGGACTACTATATAATTTAAACAAATCATCCTTATCATATTTTTTACCAAATCTACCCAAAAGTTCATTAAAATCAGGAGAGCAACCATACATTTTAGAACTAACTACAATTTCATTAAGAGTAATTAAAATCGTATCAATATATGTGTTAATACTAAATGTTTTAGATATTCGTCTAACTCTACACATATCACCTAGAAATCTAAAATATTTTAAAGTATACTTCACTTTTTCATCAGTAACAACAACTGCTTTTTCTTGTTTCATTCCAAACCTAGATTCAATATATGGAATAATATATCTTACTTCCTCTTTATTAAATCTAACTCTATCAGCTATTTCTTTTATATCTTCATAATCCAATCCAGTAAATGGATAAGTCATAATTGTTCTTTTGTTTTCAATATTGTTATTCATAAATCTTACCTCTTACAACTCTCTACTATTTAACTATAAGAATTATAACATACTAAAAGTGAAATAGAAAAGTGTTTTGAAACAAAAAATAAAAAAAATTAAGCACTTATTTTTTACTTAATTTCACACTTCCATCATCCATTTCGGAATCGCCATACATATCACAATTATCCTCAGGAATACATGGATATTCATACTCAACTAAAGTATCTTTATCAACATAGTAAGAATCTTCACCAGTAGCTTTAGTAGAAAGATAAATAACTCCAAAAGCATTACCAACAAGCATATATTTATCTTTCTCAACAACACATAAAACAACATTCCTACCAACGACTTGATCATATCTTCCATACCTATGGCTTTCACTACCAGAAGGCAATTTATAAGAAATAATTTCCCCATTATTATATCCATGACATTGAATTATATCGCCACGAAAAATATTTTTTAATACCATAACTGCTCACCTAAAAATATTATAAATCAAAATACATATATTTACAACAAAAAAAGATTTAATAAAATCTATTAAATCTTTTTATAATTCTTTCTTTACCAATTAATCTTAATAACTCATATAAATCAGGAGTCATACTACTAGTAGTTAATGCCACTCTTATAACAGTAGAAACATCAGCAACATTTCCTTTAAAATTATCTGGATTTGCCTTATAAGCCTTCATATCAGAAGCATATCCTAAAAGATCACATAAAGACTTAATCTTATTAAACCATGTTTCCTTATCATCAGTCTCATCATAATACTTATCAATATAAGTACTTAAAATATTCTTAATTTCTTCTTTATCAGTAATATTCTTAAAATCATATGATAATTCTTTATTATCAAATAATTCATCATACATATACCAAATAGAATTAGAAACATCACTGTATTTAGCAAAATCTTTTCTTGGTTTCTTTTGTTCTCTTTCAATATTTAAAATACTAATAGTATAATCTTTATACTTAGAAATTAAATCATAGAAATCCTTATCATATGTATTAGCCCAATTTAAAACTCTATCATAAAGATCAGTTGCTTTTAATCTACTTAAATAATTCTTAGAAATATTAGTTAATTTCTCCATATCATAGATTGCTCCACCAGAAGAACCAACTTTCTTAAAATCAAACTTAAAATCAGAAATACTAGCTCCAGGATTAGCGTCTAACCAAGCCTCAAAATTAGAATTAATAATAGTCGCTAAATAAAGTTCTACTGCCTCAACCGGAATACCTTGTTCAATATAATAAACAACACCAGCTTCAGGATCCTTTCTCTTAGATAATTTTCTCTTAGTACCATTATCGTTCTTTAATAATGGAGCCAAATGAGCATACTTAACTGGCTTCCAACCTAGTAAATCAAACATCTGTAAATGTTTTGGAGTTGAAGAAACATATTCATCACCACGAATAACATGTGTTACATGCATTAAATGATCATCAATAACATGAGCAAAATGATATGTAGGAAGACCATCTTTTTTAATAATAACTTCATCAATATCATTTTCAGGTATTTCTATCTTACCCTTAATTAAATCATTAACAATAACATTCTTATTAAAATCACCAGGAGATTTCATTCTAATGATATACTTTTCTCCATTATTAATTCTCTCAATTGCTTCTTCACGAGACATATGTCTATCTCTAGCATATCTTCCATAATAACCAAGACGTTGCTTAGTACTCTCTTGGAATTCACGAATTTCATCTAATTCCTCTTTAGAAGTAAAAGATGGATAAGCTTTATCTTCCTCTATTAGTTTTCTAGCATAAGCCTGATATATGTCTTTTCTCTTACTTTGCATATAAGGTCCATAAATACCAATTTCTTTATCCTCACCTACAACACCCTCATCAATGCCAAGATTATAAACATCTAAAATATTAAGTATCTTAGAAACGCCATTCTCTACAGTTCTTTCTGTATCTGTATCCTCAACTCTTACAAAAAAAACTCCATTACTTTGTTTAGCAAAACAATATGCCATAAAGCATTGAAACATATTTCCCATATGAGGAAGTCCAGTAGGACTTGGAGCATATCTAGTTACAATCGCATTATCGTCTAAGTTTCTTTCAGGATATAAATTTTCATAATACTCCCAGTCATGTTCTACATCAGGAAGTAAAAATTCTGCAAACTCTTTATTAGTCATAATATCACGCTTTCTATATATAATTTTTAAAACAAATTTGGCTGCCCCAGCTAGATTCGAACTAGCGGTTATGGAGTCAGAGTCCACTGCCTTACCGCTTGGCCATGGGGCAATAACAGAATAATTATACCATTATAATTAAAAAAAATCTATAAAATTATTAATTTATGCTATAATTATAAATGGTGATAATATGAAAAAAGAAAAATTAAATATAAATATAACATTAGATAAAAATACACAAGTATTTAACCCTTATAATAAGGAACAACTATCAGATGAATTAAGTAACTATATATATAATAGTTGTAAAGGAACTCCTTCAAAAAAGAATATTAAAATAAATATAATACATAAACATGAAATAAAAGAAGAAGAAAAAAAAGAAATAATAGACGCAATTAGATCAAACTTTGGAATAGATATACAAGAAAATATATTACAAATACAATATGAACTAAGCCTAGAATTATTATTAATATTTATAGGAACAATACTTCTAGTAACATCAAAAATATTTCATAATTTAGATGCATTCGTAATAGACGAAGTAATATCAATATTTGGTTGGGTAATGATATGGGAAGCCGCATACCACTTCATATTTATAGATATAAAAAAATTCATAGAAAACAAAAGATTAAAAAAACTAACAGAAGCTAAAATAAACTTCAAGCAAAAAGACTAGAAATCAAATTCTAGTCTTTTCATATGAGTAAAAACTTTCCGCTCATCAGAACATTTTTCAATTATTTCAAAACATAAATCCTTTAACATAAACACCTAATAATTACTTAAAAACTCTTCTAATTCATTAATATCGCTAAATATATTATCAAAAATATTATACAAAGAATCAGTAGAATCAAATTCACCTATCGCATAACACTTCTTACCCATTCCATAAGCAATACCAGCCTCAATATGTCCAGACTTTCCAGCAGGTAAAACAAGTAAAAAATTCTTAGAAGCCTTTTCATTTTCTAAATCCTGATTAAAAATATTTAAAACAACATCACTCTTTAAATCTAAAGACTCAAATACATCCATCTTATCATTAACATCATCACTATTACCATAACTATTAATAGTTTCCTCATTCTTTAAAAAA
>OCVV011312525.1_pt1 | contig 16420 bp, 10 predicted proteins | sample 1539721 | NCBI WGS metagenome assembly OCVV01 (sample SAMN02144230, study PRJEB22623) | gut metagenome | biome: sheep rumen | host: Ovis aries | place: New Zealand
CCTGCAGCTGATGCGGGACGTGGACCGGAAACAGTTCGGTGTCCACATGGACTTTGTGAACATGATTTCATCCCCCCGCAGGTATCTGGCGGCGGAGCAGTTCATTGAAGAATGCTTCCGGAAGCTGGGGCCTTACATCAAAAGCACCCACCTGAAGGATTCCCGGATGAACCCCACGAAGCTGACCGCCTGCCTGGAGGAGTGCTTCCCGGGAGAGGGCGGGCTGGACTTTGAACGGGTGCTGCCCATCCTGGACCGGTACCTGCCGGCGGACGCACCGGTGCTGCTGGAGCATATGCAGACCGAAGAGGAATACAGAAGGGCCTATGACTATACGGCCGGAAAAGCCAGGGCTGCCGGCATCAGCGTGTGAAGGAGGAAAGCATCATGACGGAAAGACCCCTGTCCGGAGATTCCATCGCCATCAACCGCCGGTACCTGGACCACCTGCTGGTGGAAAGCAGGATCGTGGGAGCGGTGCGGCCGAAAACAGACTGCGTGCTGTTCGGCCATTCCTTCACGACGCCGGTGACCACCGGGGCCCTGAGCCACCTGCAGCCGGACATGAAGACCTTTGCCGAGGGGGCGAAGGAGGCGGGAGCCGCCTGCTTCATCGGGATGGGCCCCTGCGAGGAGCTGGAGCAGGTGCTGCAGACCGGGGCAAAGGTGATCAAGATTATCAAGCCCTACGCGGACCCGGAGGAAATCCGGAGCAGGCTGGCGTGCGCGGAGAAGAACGGCGCCATCGCCGTGGGGATGGACGTGGAGCATTCCGTGAACGTGCGGGATGACCAGGATTCCTTTGTGGCAGGATTCCAGATGAAGCTGCCGGCACGGGAAGAGCTGGAGCAATGGATCCGGAGCACGAAGCTGCCCTTTGTGATCAAGGGGGCGCTGAGCGTGCGGGACGCGGTGACCTGCGCGGAGATGGGATGCGCGGGAATCATCCTGAGCCACCACAACGGACTGATGCGCTGGGCGGTTCCGCCGGCCATGCTGGTGCAGGACATCCGCAGGGCGGTGGGAGACAGGCTGACGGTGATCGTGGACGGAGGCATCGAGGACGGATACGACGCCTTCAAGGCGCTGGCACTGGGCGCGGACGCCGTATCCATCGGCAGGCCCCTGATGGAGCCCCTGAAGGAAAGCGGAGCCCGGGGAGTGGCGGAAACCATCCGGGCTTTCACCGGAGAGCTGAAGGCGATGATGCTCCGGACCGGATCCCCGGACGTGAAGCATATCGACCCGGCGGTGATCCATCCGGTTTCCTGGTAAAAAGACCGGAGAGCGGCCCGGAGGGGATAGCAGCAATCAAAAGGCAAACCGGGAAACACGGCCCCTCCCGACAGGGGAAGGGAGACGTGATTCCCGGTTTTTTTCTTTGCAAAGGAAAACAGGCCGTGATATAATCAAGTTTGATATTTTCATGCAGGAGTGAAAGAACATGGAGGAAAAGATCAAAGCGCTTCGGGAAAAGATGGAGCAGCAGATCAGACAGATTCAATCCAAGGATAATCTTGCCGCTTTCTGGCAGGAATATCTTGGCAAAAAGGGAAGCATCGCCGAGCTGATGAAGGGCCTGGGGGCGGTGGCCAAGGAAGAGCGGCCGGCCATGGGGAAGGTCATCAATGAATTCAAAATCGAGGCGGAAGAAAAATACAAGGCCCTGAGCGAGAAAATGGAGCAGGCGGAGCTGCAGGCGCGGAACCGGCTGGAAGCCGTGGATATTACGCTGCCCGCAAAGAAGCAGCCCCTGGGGCATCAGCATCCCCTGACGCTGGTGAAGGAAGAAATGATCAGCGTGTTTGCCGGGATGGGCTTTGACGTGTTTGAAGGCCCGGAAATCGAGGACGACGATCACAACTTCACCCGGCTGAACGTGCCGAAGGATCACCCGTCCCGGGATATGCAGGATACCTTCTACCTGGAGGACGACCTGCTGCTGCGGACCCAGACCAGCGGCGGACAGATCCGGGTTATGGATATGCAGAAGCCGCCCATCAAGGTGCTGGTGCCGGGGCGCGTGTTCCGCTCCGACAGCGACGCGACCCATTCCCCCATGTTCCACCAGATGGAAGGCCTGGTGGTGGACAAGGGGATCACCCTGTGCGACCTGCAGGGCATGCTGGACAAGTTTGTGCAGCAGATTTTTGACGCGAATGTGCGCACCCGCCTGCGGCCGAGCTATTTCCCCTTCACCGAGCCCAGCGTGGAGGTGGACGTGAGCTGCTTCGAGTGCGGCGGCAAGGGATGCTCCCTGTGCAAGCACACCGGCTGGATTGAGGTGCTGGGCGGCGGCGTTGTGCATCCCAAGGTGCTGGAGAACTGCGGCATCGATTCTTCCGTGTATTCCGGCATCGCCTTCGGCATCGGCATTGAACGGATTACCATGCTGAAATACGGCATCAACAATATCGGCCTGCTGTTTGAGAACGACCTGCGTTTCCTGAAACAGTTTTAAGGATCGAAGGAGGAGACAGACAAAATGAAAGTACCATACAGCTGGCTGAAGGAATATGTGGACCTGGACGTGTCCGCGGAAGAGCTGCAGGAAAAGCTGTTCAGCTGCGGATTTGAGGTGGAGGAGCTGATTTCCCTGGGCGGGGAGATCAGCAAGGTGGTTGTCTGCGAGGTAAAGAGCTGCGAGAAGGTGGAAGGAACCCACCTGGTGATCTGCCATGTGGACTGCGGTGAATACGGGAACGATATCCAGATCGTTACCGGGGCCCCCAACGTATATGAAGGAATGCACACCCCGGCGGCCCTGGACGGGGCGACCCTGCCCGGGGGCGTGAAGATCCTGGCGAAGCCCCTGAAGGGAATTCCCTCCAACGGCATGATGTGCTCCGGCGAGGAGCTGGGCCTGAACGAGGACCTGTATCCCGGCGCGGAGGTTTACGGGCTGCTGGACCTGCCCAAGGACACTGTTCCCGGAACGGACATCCGGGAGGTAACCGGGCTGGACGATTACATCTTTGATATCTCCGTGACCGCCAACCGGCCGGACTGCCAGAGCATCCTGGGAATTGCCCGGGAGGTGGCGGCGGTGCTGGGCAAGGAGCTGAAGATGCCGGCAACGGACTATACCACCACCGAAACAACGGTGCCCGGGCTGGAGATCCGGGTGGACGCGCCGGACCTGTGCCCCCGGTACCTGGGACACGCGGTGCGGAACATCACCGTTGGGGAGAGCCCCCGGTGGATGCGGCGCCATCTGGCCCTGTGCGGCCTGCGGAGCATCAGCAACGTGGTGGATATCACCAACTATGTGCTGCTGGAGATCGGGCAGCCCATGCACGCCTTTGACATGGAACAGCTGCAGGAAATGAAGATCATCGTGCGCCGGGCCAGGGAAGGCGAAAAGATCCAGACGCTGGACGAGAAAGAATTTACCCTGACGCCTGAGAACCTTGTGATCTGCGACGGAAACCGCCCCGTGGCGCTGGCCGGCATCATGGGCGGGCTGAACAGCGAAATTACGGACAAGACCACGCAGCTGCTGTTTGAAGCGGCGAAGTTTGCCCGGGACAACGTGCGCAGGACCTCCCGGGCCCTGGGACAGAGCAGCGACTCTTCCGCCCGGTTTGAAAAGGGAATCAGCGAGTATATTACGGAGCTGGGCATGGCCCGGGCACTGCACCTGATCCAGGAGCTGAACTGCGGCGAGATTACCGCCAGCGCCTTTGACTGCAGCGCGGGAGCGCCTCGGGAAGGAAAGCATTTCACCGCCAGCCTGCGCCGGATCAACGGGATCCTCGGCATCGAGGTGCCGGCGGACACCGTGATGGATATCCTGAAGCGGCTGAACTTTGAAGTGAAGCGGGACGGGGATACGCTGAATGTGATTGCTCCCCGTTACCGGGAGGATATTGAGGTTGGCGAGCCCGACCTGGCGGAGGAAGTGATCCGCGAATACGGATACGACCATGTGGTTCCCACCTTCCTGCAGTCCGCCACGGTTACCAGCGGCGGAAAGACCCCCGCGCAGCAGCGGCGCGACCGGACGGCCCGGATCATGTGCGCCCAGGGATACAACGAGTGCTACACCCTGTCCTTCTACGCGGACAGCGACCTGGACGCCCTGAAGATTCCGGCGGACGCCCCGGAGCGCAATGTGATCCGGATCCAGAACCCCATTTCCGAAAAGCTCTCTGTGATGCGGCCGCTGCTGGCGCCCAGCCTGCTGAATGTTGTTGTGGACAACCTGAAGAAGGGAAACAACGAAGGACGGCTGTTTGAGATCAGCAATGTTTATGTTCCCGCCGGAAAGGGAGAGCATCCGGAAGAACGCCCGCACCTGGGCCTGGCAGCCTTCGGCGACGCGGAGGATTTCTTCACCGTGAAGGGAACCGTGGAAGCGCTGGGAGAAGCCTTCCGGCTGGAATTCGACGTGGAGCGGGCGGAGGATGTTTCCTACCTGCATCCCGGCATCGCCGCGTACATCCTGTGCGAAGGGGAGCGGATCGGCGTTTTCGGCAAGCTGGCCAACGAGGTGACGGCAGAGCTGAAGCTGCATAAGGACAGCAAGGCCAACCACAAGATCTTCCTGGGAGAAATTGACTACGAGCGCATGATGAGCCACGCGGCGGCAGGCCTCCGGTACAAGCCGGTGTCCGCCTTCCCGGAAACCGTGCGGGACCTGGCGCTGACGGTGAGCGAGGAAACCACCTGCGGTGCGCTGATGAACGAGATCCGGCGTGCATGCCCGGCGGTATCCGACGTGGAGCTGTTTGACATCTACCGCGGCGAACAGGTGGGCGAGGGCAGGAAGAGCATGGCCTTCAAGATCACCTTCACCCCCGGGGACAAAGCCCTGGCGCCGGAGGATGTGGACCGGTTCATCAAGAAGATCCTGGGGAACCTGAAATTCAAGCTGGGGGCGGAAATCCGCTGAGACAGGAAACGGCATGGAAACGGAAAAAAGAAGCCCGGAGAGGATCCGGGCGGTGATGTTTGACCTGGACGGAACCCTGACGGATACGCTGCGGGACATCGGCGACGCCATGAACTGGGCCCTGGAGCAATACGGACTGCCGGGCTGGGCGACGGAGGAATACCGGTACCTGGTGGGCAACGGGGCGAAGGTGCTGGCCCGGCGGGCCGTGAGGGACCGGCAGGACCTGGCGGAACAGGTGCACGCGGCCTACCAGCGGCAGTATGAGACCCACAACATGATCCATACCCGGCCCTACCCGGGGATACCGGAGCTGCTGGAAAGGCTGCAGCGAATGGGAATCCTGCTCTGCGTGCTTTCCAACAAACCGGACAGGGACACAAAGCACGTGGTTTCCCACTATTTTCCCGGGATCCGATTCCGGACAGTCCTGGGGCAGACGGACAGGTTTCCCCTGAAGCCGGATCCGGCGGCGGCACTCTCCATTGCGGAGGAGCTTGGCGTTGATCCGGAAGAATTCGCCTACCTGGGAGACACATCGGTGGACATGACCTGCGCGAAAAGGGCAGGGATGCACGCGACGGGGGTGCTCTGGGGATTCCGGGACGCTGGGGAGCTGACGGAAAGCGGCGCGGAGCACCTGCTTGAAAAACCGGAGGATTTCTTCCGGATGTATCCTTTATCCGCAATGAAATGAGGAATCAGGATGAAACTGCTTGAGAAACTGAAGAGCCTTTTCCGCAAGCCCGCTCCCGCCGGGGAGCAGCAGGAGGCGGCACAGGCCGGGGAAAAGCCGGAGCGGCTGAAAAAGACCTGCAAAAAATGCGGGAAAACCTTCTCCTATGACCCTGCCTGGGAATTCATTCCCAATTACTGCAAGGACTGCAAGCAGCAGTTTGCCCGGGAGAAGGAAGAGAAGCAGCGGGCGGGGGCCCCGCGGAAAATCAGGCGCAAATGCCGGGAATGCGGAAAGTTTTTTACCTTTCCCAGCACCATCCCGCATTATCCGAACTACTGTCCCAACTGCCGGAAGGCACACCAGCAGGCCATGAAGGCGAAATACACTTCAAAGGCCGGCAAACAGAAATAAAAAGGGAACCGAACCAACAGCTCCTGCCTCGGGCAGGAGCTGTTTCAGTTATTCCGGGACAGACAGGGGATGAATCATTCCTTGCTTTACGGAACTGCAAAAACGACCGATACGGAGAGCAACAATTACGGGATAATTTCACCGGGAAAAGAAAGGAAAAGACCCGGGATCCGCAGAAATAAAAGAAAGGAAAACAAACTGCACGAAGGGAAAAGTGAAATCGTTTGCCCGGAACAAACGCAAAAAGCAATCAAAAAGTGAGCAAAAAGCAACGACAGATGACCGAATGTGCAATTGCAATTGTGCGTACAAATTAACCATAATAGACAGGGTGGAGACGTAAAGGAAAATACACGCCCTGCGGAAGGATGCAGGAGGGAGGAAATCCGATGGAGAACCAGGCCAAAGAAGGAATCCCGCTTCGGACCGCACGGTATGAAGACGGATTCCGGGTGCTGCAGGGAAACCGGGAGTATGTGACTTACCCGGACGATTCTTCCATGCGCATCTGGTATTCGGATATTCCCTGGCGCTATGAAACACACTACCATTCCGCGGTGGAAATCTGCCTGACGCTGGAGGGGGCGGTGGATTACACCGTGGACGGATCCACCTACCGGGTACACCGGGGAGAGATCCTGATTATTCCGCCGGAGGTGCCCCACGGGCTGAACATGGAGGGGGAAAGCAGCCGGTACCTGTACCTGTTTGAACCGGAAACGGTTTTCGGGATGCGGGACATCAAGGCCATGAGCCAGCAGTTCGGAAAGGTTTTCTACCTGCATGACGGATCGGAGGCGCACACCCGGATCCGGGAGCTGCTGCTGAAGATGCAGAGCGTGTATGACAAGGGGGAAGCCATGTGGAACACGGTCTGTTTCGGATACGCCCTCCGCATGTACGCATTCATCGGCCAGCATTACCTGTCCGGGGCCCGGCCCCGGCGGGAAAAGGCGCACAGCGTGGATTCGGAGGTTATCACGGCTTCCATGGGGTATATCAACAGCCACTACCGGGAGAATATCACCCTGGACGATGTGGCCGACTTTGCGGGATTCAGCCGGTATTATTTCTCCCGGTCCTTCAAGAAGCAGACCGGCTATTCCTTCAAGGATTACCTTTGCCAGAAGCGGGTGCAGGTGGCCATGGACCTGCTGATCCGAACCAACCATTCCATGCGGGACATTGCCATCGAGAGCGGGTTTGGCAGCATTGCGACCTTCAACCGGGTTTTCCGGGAGAAAAAGGGATGCACCCCCAGCCAATACCGGGCGATTTACGGTACCTATTGACGAAAAAGACAGTTTTTTGCCGGCAGCAAGGGATCGGGCTGCCGCTTTTCGTTGGCAGAAGGGAAACACTGAAAAAACGGAAAAAGCATTGCACATGTACGTATATTTTGCCATAATAAGTTGTAAGTACATTTTATGATAAAGAATCAACTGAACGGTACGGCGGCAAACCGGGAAAAGCGGCGGAGGAGGGAAGACATCAGAATGACCTGGCGCAGATACGCGGCAGCGCTGACTGCGGGAGCAATGATCATTTTCTCCGAAGCCGGCGCGGCAGGATTTGCGGACTATCTGAAGGGCGGGGAGATTCCTTCCCTGAAAGAACGCTACGCGGGAAAGATGGAAATCGGCATTCCGGCTGAAGCAGTCCTGAAGGCAGACGGGGAGCAGGCGGAACTTGCCGCCCTGCAGTGCAGCCTGCTGCTGTGCGAGGAGCAGACCGGCGGCGGAAAGATGCTGGATCGGGGGAGCAGCAAAAAGAAGAAGGATCCGGAACGGGCGAAGGTGGTCTCCGGGAAAACCGGGGAGGCGCTGGAGGCAGCCAGGCAGGCCGGGATGGGCGTACGGGCCGGAACGGTTGTATGCCCGGAGGTGCCCGAATGGTTTTTCAACAAAGGATATTCGACAAACAACGGGGACCGGGAGAAAAGAGATACGCTGGTTCGGCGGATGGAGAACGCCATCCGGGACCAGATGGGGACACTGAACCGGGACTATGGAGACGTTATCCGGGAATGGACCGTAGTCCGGACCGGAAGGGACGGGGAAAAGGACCTTTTCCTGGAAACCGTCGGGGAGGACTACATCCGCCTGGCCTTCGCGGCAGCGCGGGAGGCGGCGGGGACGGACCAGAAGCTGCTGTGGCGCATCGGAACGGTTCCGGATGAAGAGACGCTGAAGAAAATAAAAGCCCTTTTCCGGGAGGGACTGCTGGACGGGATTGCGCTGGAATGCAGCCTGGACGCGGCGGAGATTGAAAACGGGGAGTCCACGAAGCTTTTGCGTCGGCTTGCTGAAGCCGGGCCGGTAATCCACCTTACAGGACTGGAAATCCGGGGTACAGACCGGACAGCAGCCGGGCAGATGCGGCTGGCGTCCTGCTACAAAGGACTGTTCGCAGAGGCTGAAAGCCTTGGGAAACCGGAGGGAGGTTCCGTCGGAAGCATCTCCCTCCCGGAGCTCAAGGACCTGCCGGACCGGAAGGAAAAGGGAACACCGCAGCGGCTGTTCAGCGAAAAAGGGCGGTGCAATCCCGCCTTCTTCGGGGCCATGCAGGACGAAGCGGTTCCCATGCCGGGAGATCCGGAAACCATAGCCACGGCCGCAGGGCGGCTGAACCTGGAAGCAGAAATCAAAAAGGAGGAAGAGCCGGTGATCGCCTACAAGAAGCCCGGTGACCACAATCCCGTGATGGTTCAAGCGTTCGGCGCGGATCCATGGGCCATGGTGTACGGGGACAGGGTCTATCTCTACATGACAGGGGACGATCCGGCGGTCCGGCCGGGAGAGAAGCCAAAGACCAACGACTACAGCAACATTGTCACAATCCGGGTGCTTTCCTCCGCGGACCTGGTGAACTGGGAGGACCACGGATCCATCCGCGCGGCGGGAAGCACCGGTGCCGCCGAATGGGCGGGGAATTCCTGGGCGCCCTGCGCGGCCTGGAAGAACATTGACGGAAAGGACCGGTTTTTCCTGTACTTCGCGAACTCAGGGGGCGGCATCGGCGTGCTGGCGGCGGACAGCCCCACGGGACCCTTTACGGATCCCATCGGCAAGCCGCTGGTGAGCAGGAACACCCCCACCTGCGCGGAGGTGACATGGCTGTTTGATCCGGCGGTGCTTACGGATGAGGACGGGAGTGCCTACCTGTACTTCGGAGGCGGCGTACCGGAGGGAAAAGCCGCGGATCCGGGAACAGCCAGGGTAGTGAAGCTGGCAGGCGACATGATCCACCTGGAAGGAGACCCCGTGCGGATCAACCCGCCGTGGCTGTTTGAGGATTCGGGAATCAACCGGTTCGGAGACACCTATGTGTACTCCTACTGTACGAATTTCCAGGTTCCCTCCGGCGGCAGCCGGGAGGGATTCGGCAGCGGGGAAATCGTGTATATGACATCGGACAGCCCGACGGGCCCCTTTACCTACAGGGGGAGGGTGCTGCGGAATCCGGGATTCTTCTTCGGTACCGGGGGAAACAACCACCACTGCATGTTCCGTTTCCGGGATCAATGGTACATCACCTACCACGCGGCAACGGTGGACAGGGATATGGGCTGGAACGCGGGATACCGGAGCACCTTTGTGGACAGGCTGGAGCTGGACGAAAACGGACTTCCGGCACCCTCCAGGGGAACATACGCAGGAGTTGAGCAGGTGCGGTTTCTGAATCCCTTCCGCGCCGTGCCGGCTTCGACAACGGTTTCCATGGCCGGCGCCGCCACGCGGCTGGCAAGGGAGGAAGACCGGAAGGCAGGAACGGGGAAAACGGCAGTGACCAGCACGTCTTCCGGCGGATGGGCAGCCGCAGCCGGATGCGATTTCGGGGAGACGGGAGCAAAAACCGTCCGGATCACCGGAAGGGCAGAGGTGCCCTCCCGGATCGAAATCCTGGCGGACGACCCGGACGGTACCCCGGCGGCGGTCCTTGAGATACCGGCCGGGGAAGACTGGTCAGCGTATGAAGCACCCCTGGAAACACGGCTGACAGGCCTGCACGACCTGTATTTCCGGTTCACGGAGAGCGGTGCGGAGCTGCTGGAGTGGCAGTTCAGGGCGGATTGACAAGGCACCTGACGGTTTGTATAATAATCAGGGTTTGGAATACTGAATTCTGATAACAGAATAATCATGTCAGACAGCGTAATATTTCATTATGCTGTTTCCATGACGAAACAGGAGATGGACTCATGTCAAGAAAATGGCGGAATATTCTCATCGGGGTTCTTGCTGTTGCGGTGCTTGTGGTTCTGGTGGTCCTGCTGAGCAGGGACAATCCGGATTACAAGGACAAGTATGCAGGCGTCGATCTTTCCACGGAGGTTTCCGGGATCGGCAGAAGCAACACCTATGATGCCTATGTGGCTGCCCATGCTTCCGAACCGGAAGTAAAGGAGGCAGTCCCGGTTGACGTACTCTCCTTTGAGGGGGACGCCACTCCCCAGGCAGAAGGACTCCTGACGCCGGACGGGTCCGAAGTTACCTGGAAGGTGAATGTTCCCCAGGCAGGCCTGTACAACATCCGGCTGGAGTACCTGACTACGCCGAGCCGCGGCATCGACCTTGAGCGGGAGCTGCTGATCAACGGCGAGCTTCCGTTTGCCGGGGCCAGCACGCTGACCCTCAGCCGCCTGTGGACGGATGCCGGCGAGGTACGGAAGGACAACCAGGGGAATGATATCCGCCCCAGCCAGATTGAAATATTTGAGAAGCAGACCGCCTTTTTCCGGGACAACATGGGATACCAGACCGAACCCTACGTATTCTATTTCAACGAAGGGGAAAACACGCTGACGCTGAAGGCAGTCAACGAGCCTTTGGTGGTCTGCGGCATTACCCTGCAGCCGCCTGCCAGGTATCCGGATTACGAGACCTATACGGCGGGACTTCCCAAGGCTGAAATGACAGAGGAAGGGAAGAACTATTCCCAGACGATCCAGGGAGAAGACGCCGCGCTGCGGAGCGAACCCAGCCTCTATGCCCGGTATGACCGCAGCAGCCCGAAGACGGTTCCGTATTCTGTTACCAACACGATTCTGAACTATATCGGCGGAGATCCCTGGACCCATCCCGGAGAATGGATCCAGTGGGATTTCGAGGTGCCGGAAGACGGATACTACAGCATTTCCATCAAGGCCCGGCAGATGTACCAGCGCGGCGCCCTGTCCTCCCGTACCGTCTACATTGACGGGGAGGTGCCCATCAAGGACCTGGAGGCTGTTACGTTCGGCTACAGCACAAAGTGGGAAATGAGGACCCTGGGGGACAAGGAGGGACATCCCTTCCGCTTCTACCTGAAAAAAGGAAAGCATAACCTGCGCATGGAGGTTACCCTGGGCGAGATGGGCCCGATCCTGAAGCGGGTGGAGGACAGCATTTTCCGGCTGAACCAGATTTACCGGAAGCTGCTGGTGCTGACCGGCGCCAACCCGGACCGGTTCAGGGATTACAAACTGAACCAGGTATATCCGGAAGCCATCGAGGCCATGGACATGGAAAGCAAGCGCCTGTACCAGATCGTGGACGACATCGTTGCCACAACGGGCGAGAAGAGCGACCGCGCAGCCAGTGCCCAGACGCTGGCGGTCCAGCTGGAGCAGTTCGTTGAGACGAATGAGCGGATCACGGAAAGCTTTGTGAATTTCAAGGACAATATCACTTCCCTGGGCGCCGCCATGCAGAACATGTCGGAAAGCAAACTGGATGTGGACCTGATCATGATCACGGGAGAAAACGCGAAGGTCCAGCCGGTGAACGAGAACTTTTTCGAAGGCTTTGCCCATGAAGTACGCAGCTGCGCCAGCTCCTTCTTCGTGGACTACAACACCCTGGGCGACAAGTACGCTGCCTCGGACGACGTGCTGGACATCTGGATTACCACCGGCCGCGACCAGAGTACCGTACTCAAAACCATGGTGGATGATACATTCACCGCAAAAACCGGCATCAAGGTGAACATCAAACTGGTCCAGGCGGACGCGATCCTGACGGCTGTAGTGGCCGGAAACGGTCCGGATATCGTGCTGAGCGTAAGCGGATGGTTTGCCGTGAACTACGCGATGCGCAACGCGGTTGAGGACCTGACCCAGTTCCCGGATTTCGAAGAGGTTGTGAAGCCCTTCTACCAAAGCATCATCGATCCGTTGAGCTACAACAACGGCACGAAGACGGGCGTTTACGGCCTGCCCGAAACCCAGGACTTCCCGGTGCTGTTCTACCGGACAGACGTTATGGAAGAGATGGGCCTGAAGATTCCCGAAACCTGGGATGAAATCATCGCCGAGCTTCCCACCCTCCAGGGGGACAGCCTTGAGGTCGGTATCCCGTTCCCGGACATCGCCGTTGCAGATACAGCCGTTTTCAACACCATGATTTACCAGAACGGCGGAGAGATCTACGAAAAAGACGCGAAGCGCACGGTGATCGACAGCGAAGCCGGCGTGGCCGCCTTCAAGCTGTATACGAGCCTGTACAACGACTACGGACTGCCGACCATTTACGATTTCGTCAGCCGATTCCGCAGCGGGCAGATGCCGATGGGCGTGGCCTCCTACTCCACCTACAATACGCTGATGGTTTCCGCTCCGGAAATCCGCGGCCTGTGGGACTTTACACTGGTTCCCGGAACCCTCCGGGAGGACGGAACCGTGGACCATACGACCCATACCGCAGGGCTCTGCTGCATGATGATCAAGACGGACGACGAAAAAGTCCGGGAAAATGCCTGGGAGTTCATGAAATGGTGGGTAGGCGAGGAAGCGCAGGTCCGGTTCGGCCGGGAGATGGAAAGCGTGCTCGGCGCCAGCGCCCGCTACCAGACGGCCAACCGGGACGCCATGCGGCAGCTGGCGTGGAGCAACAAGCAGCTGGCCGTGCTGGATGAGCAGATGTCCCATACGCACGGATTCCCGGAAATCGCCGGCGGATATTCCACCACACGCCATATGACCAACGCGATCCGCCGGGTCATCACCACGAAGGAGGATCCGCGGGAGACGCTGCTGACCTACGCGCGGACCATCAACGAAGAGATCAGGATCAAACGGCAGGAATTCAACCTGCCGGTGGATTAAGGGAAGGGAGGATCGTAAAGCATGCAATCACAGTCATTCGGTTCCCGCTATTTCACGATGAGACGGGAGAAGATGCAGCATGGCTGGCAGCTTGCCAAGCGGAACAAGGTCTGCTATCTGTTCCTGGCTCCGTACGCCATACTGTTTTTCACCTTCTTCATCCTGCCGATTGCGACATCCATTTTCTACAGCTTTACGTACTACAACATCCTGGAACCGGCTCGGTTTACCGGCTTCCGGAATTACATCAACCTGATCCTGCAGGATGAGGTATTCCTGACCTCCGTCAAGAACACCTTCGTCATTGCAGTGATTACCGGGCCCGTGGGATACATTCTTTCCTTCCTGTTCGCCTGGTTTATCAACGAACTGCCCAAGTGGCTCCGGGCGGTGGCCGTGGTTGTTTTCTACGCCCCCTCCATCGCGGCCAACGCCTTCACCGTGTTCCTCATCATCTTCCGGGGCGATGCCTACGGCTGGTTCAACGCGATCCTGATGGAATACGGCCTGATTGACGCGCCGAAGCTCTGGCTGCTGGATCCCACCTACATGATGACGATCGTGGTGATCGTTATCCTGTGGATGAGCATGGGCACCGGCTTCCTGAGCTTTGTGGCAGGCTTCCAGGGAATTGACCGGAGCATGTACGAGGCAGGATATGTGGACGGCGTACGGAACCGCTGGCAGGAACTCTACCACATCACCCTTCCCAGCATGAAGCCCATGCTGCTGTTCGGCGCGGTTATGAGCATTACCTCCGCCTTCAACGTCAGCGATGTTCCGAGGGCCCTGTGCGGATATCCTTCCACGGATTATGCGGTCCGCACGGTGGTTACCCACCTGTTTGACTACGGTTTCAGCCGGTTTGAGATGGGCTACGCCAGCGCCATTGCGACAATCCTGTTCCTGGTCATGATTCTTTGCAAGAAAGCAATTGCCGGATTGCTTGGAAGGGTGGGTACCTGAGATGAGTGATTTGAATACCGTAAAATCCGCCGGTACGCTGAAAACCATTTCCGGTAAAAAATACAGGGGACAGATGGTCGCCGGGGAAACCGGCGCGGCCTTCTACGAAAAAGGGAAGGATACGCCGCTGGTGGAATGGCAGTATACCCGGATGCACCGGGTGGACAACATCCGCAGGGGCGGCGTCAGCAGCCAGGTGACGGTCATCCTCAAGGATGACAGCCGGTACATTTTCGACCTGGATTACGGCCTGAAGATTTACAACCAGATTGACCAGCACTGGGCGGACAAGCCCGTTACGCCCCGGACCCGCGGTGATGAGCTGCATCGGCTGGCGGAGCTGCGGGGCGAGAAGATCGAAGTGCCGAAGAAGCACCTGATTACCCGCCGCCATCCGAACCGCTCTATTGCGGGAGACATCGGGATTTACCTGATGCTGCTCATCATCGGCGTTGCGATGGCTTTCCCGCTGTTCTTCCAGATCGGCGCATCCCTGAAGCCCCTGAATGAGTTCTTCAGGTTCCCGCCGCCCGTGTGGCCATCCCATCCCACCACGGACAACTTTGCTGACTTGTTTGTGACCATGGGACAGAGCTTCGTGCCCTTCAGCCGTTATCTTGTCAATACGGTGTTCATTACCTTTGTCGGTACCTTCGGACACCTGGTAATCGCAAGCATGGCTGCCTTTGTGCTGGCCAAGTATGAATTCCCGGGCGGAAGAACCTTTTTCTCCGTGGTTACCACCTGCCTGATGTTCTCCGGCTATGTGACGGGCATTCCGAACTACCTGATCATGAGCAAGCTGGGGATGATCGATACCTACTGGGCACTGATCCTTCCGGCCTTCGCGGCGCCCATCGGACTGTTCCTGATGAAGCAGTTCATGGAGGGACTGCCGACGGCGCTGATTGAGGCAGCCACCATTGACGGCGCCAGCACCTTCGGTGTGTTCTGGCATATCGTGATGCCCAATGTGAAACCGGCCTGGCTGACGATGATCATTTTCAGTGTGCAGAGCCTGTGGAACAACAGCGCCGCTACCGTTATCTATTCCGAAGCAAAGAAAACACTGGTGTACGCCCTGGGACAGATCCAGGCCGGCGGTATTGCCCGGACCGGCCAGGCTGCCGCAGCGCAGGTGATCATTATTGCTGTTCCCATTATTATCTTCATCCTGAGCCAGAGCCGGATCCTGGAGACGATGGCTTCCTCGGGTATCAAGGACTGACGCCGGCATGAACAGGAATGAGACAACAGGAGGGGAAATCACAGTGAAAGCGATGAGCAAGGTGCTTGCAATCCTGTGCGCGGTGGCACTGCTCGCATCTGCGGTTCCTGCGGCTGCGGATGACAGCAACAGCATGAAAGAGGACGGATTCAGCACTTCGTATTCCTACAACTATGACTACTGGGGAGATGTGCAGATGTCCCCGGATCCCTACCGGGTGGAAACCGTGATCGACAGCACCACCCTGGGGATGGAGGCGCTGGAAAACAAAGGGATCAGCAAGCCCCAGGGACTGTTTGTGCGCGGAAACGACATTTACCTGGTGGACACAGGGAACAACAGGATCCTGCAGATCCAGTACAAAAACGGGATCGCTTCCCTGAAGCGTATCATCACGGAGATTGAGGGAGCAGAACCCACCACATTCAACAAACCGACGGATGTTTACGTGGATCCAGAAGGCAGCATCTACATTGCTGACCAGGACAACCAGCGGGTCATTATGGCGGACCGGAACCTGAAGGCGCAGAAGATGTTCACCAAGCCTACAGACCCCACCTACAACCAGAGCTCCAGCTTCCTTCCGAGCAAAATTGCGGTGGACGTGGCCGGACGGCTGTATGTGCTTGCCATCAACGTGAACAAGGGATTCATGAAGTTCGAAAATGACACCACCTTTACCGGATATATCGGCGCGAACGCGGTTAAGGTCAATATGACGGACTATATCTGGAAACGGTACTTCATGTCCCGGGAACAGCGGGCTGCTTCGGAAAGCTTCGTCCCGACGGAATACGAGAACCTGTACATGGATGAGAAGGGATTCATCTATGCAACAACAACGGTATTCAGTGAATATGAACTGCTTTCCGATGTGGCGAAGCCCATCCGCCGGCTGAACGGAATCGGGAATGACATCCTGATCAAAAATGACCGGTATCCTCCCATCGGAGACCTGGACTGGAAAGCGGAAAGCCTCCAATACGGTCCCTGCAAAATGGCGGATATCACAGCGCTGGAGAATGAAATCTACGTCGTGGTGGACAGGACGCGGGGCAGGCTTTTCGGATATGACAGCCAGGGCGTCATGCTGTGGGCCTTCGGAACCAAAGGCAGCATGGACGGCACCTTCGGCCGGGCCATCGGCCTCGACCACAT
>OCVV011319859.1_pt1 | contig 16410 bp, 12 predicted proteins | sample 1539721 | NCBI WGS metagenome assembly OCVV01 (sample SAMN02144230, study PRJEB22623) | gut metagenome | biome: sheep rumen | host: Ovis aries | place: New Zealand
AGTTCCTGCAACTATAAAGAGTCGTTGTCAGCAGTTTAACTTCCGTCTTGTTCCCATAGAAAAAGTAAAAGAACAACTTGCTATTGCCGCCCAAGAAATTGGTGTTAAAGCAGAAGATGAAGCTTTGTACTGGATTGCTCGTGAATCAACCGGCAGTATGCGCGACAGTTATACACTCTTTGACCAAGTTGCTGCCTTCAGTGGCGGAGAAATTACCTATGACAAAATTCGCGACAAGTTGGGACTTGTTGGTGTTGACCGCTTGAATCAACTGTTTACACTTTGTGTTAAAGGTGAACGAGAAAGTGCATTGAATCATCTTGATGAGTATTTACAAAACGGTGTAAGCATTGAACAACTTATTACTAACTGTGCAGATTATTTGCGAAATCTTTTGCTTATAAAAAGTGGCATTACTCGTGAAGCCTTGCTGGGTCAGTCAAGCGATCGCTTTGCTCGTGAAGTTTTAGATGCATGGTCTTCTGTTCAAATAGAAAGAGCACTTGATTTATTTTTGCAGTTGTATCGTGACATTCGCTATTCTTTGAGTCCTCGTTACGAACTGGAACTTGCAGTAAGCAGATTGTGTTGGTTAACTCAGTATGTTTCTGCAGCAGAAGTTAAGCGCTCAATAGATGCAGTAAAACCGCTTTTGACAAACATGCAGTCTTCTGTTCCCGCAGCGCAAAATCAAATGTCAGAAACTACAGCACCAAAAACTACTACTTCGGTGCAAAATCAGACAGTGCGTCCTTCTGCACCAGTGCCACAGTTTTCTGCATTGTCGGGTTCAGATTCAGGGGGTGGCAACCCTTTTTATAATGCGCCTGCACAGTCAGCTGTAGTTGATGAAGCAGGCGCTTATGTTCCAGCCCCAGAGGATGAAGTTCCTCCAGTAAGTAATGACGAAAGCGAACTGTCATTGCAAGAAGGCATTATGGAACGTGTTAAGTTTCATCAACAGGAACGCCTCGAGCAAAAGCAGATGAATAGCAGTCTTCCTAAAGAAGTGCAGATTGTGCGAGATGTGTTTAAAGGTTCAGTAATTGGTGGATAGGGGGAAATATGAATCCGTTTGACATGATGAAAAATTTGGGCAACTTAAAAGAACAAGCTGAAAAAATGCAAGCAGAACTTGCTCAAGTTGAAGTAACTGGTTCTTCTGGTGGAAATATGGTGCGTGTTACCATGAACGGAAAATTTGAAGTCTTAGGTGTGGAACTGGATCCTATTTGTGTTGATAATCGTGATGTTCCCATGTTGCAAGATTTAATTGTTGCTGCTTGTCACGACGCTCAGTCTAAAGTTCAAGACGAACTTAAAAATCGCTTGGGCCCTCTTGCTCAAGGTATGGGAATTCCGGGGCTGTAATGAACGCTTTGGATGAAGTTGCCGAAAGTTTTTCTCGTCTTCCTGGTATAGGAAAAAAAAGTGCACTGCGCATTGCAAATCATCTCTTGAGTGCCGACCCTCAGTTTATGAGTCGCTTTGCAAATCAGATTCAAACTTTGCAACAAAAGATTATGCCTTGTTCTATTTGCGGTTCGTGGACTGAACATGACCCTTGTTCCATTTGTTGTGATGCAAACCGCGATCAAAAAACTATTTGTGTTGTGGAACAAGCACAGGATGTTTCAACAATAGAATCGTCCCATGAGTTTCACGGACTCTTTCATGTTTTGGGTGGAGTTATTTCTCCGCTTGAAGGAATTGGTCCAGACCAGTTGCGTATTGCTTCTCTTTTGGAACGAGTAAAAACAGGCGGTGTTACTGAAGTTATTTTGGCAACGAATCCCACTGTTGAAGGCGACACAACAGCTTTGTATGTGCAGCACTTGTTGCAAGAAACGGGTTGTACGGTAACGCGTCTTGCAAGTGGACTTCCTGTTGGTGGTGATTTGGAATATGCAGACCGACTTACGCTTGCTCGAAGTTTTCAAGGTAGAATCAAAATCTAGTTCAAGTCTAAAGAATTGTTCACTTTATGCCGATAAGAAAATGAGGTATCTTCATGTCTAGAATAAATGGACTTACATGCACTGTATGTGCGCTTTTTCTTACTTTTATTTCAGCACCTGCTTTTTCTGCAAACGGAGTGTCACTTGATGTACTTCGCGAAGATCCCTATGCACTTGACGGTTCAACTATAAGTGCCGCTGAACAAAACCGTGCTCGGGAACGCGATGGTCTTGCAGAAGATGAAGAAGATACTACAACTGAACGACCTCGAGTATTTACTAATGCAGATAACTGGCCGCTGTATCCGTGGACAGTTTACGAAGCAGAAGCGGATCAAAGTCAAACTGTTAACGAAAACGAAAAAGTAACTATTACCGCTGTTTCAGAAGTTAAACCTGAACAAGCAAAAGATGAAAGTCAAGACGAAAAGTCGAAAGACTTGCTAAAAAAAACAAAGAGACTTCATTTAGACGCATTCTATTCTGCATACTATGTTCCTATGACAGGAACGCAAACTCTTCCTACTTACTTTGGTGATTTAACTGCAAAGATGAATCTTCAGATTTTTTCGTTTGGTGGTCGCGGAGAATTTTCGATTACACGGTTTTTAGGTGGAGCATTTGGTGCTGCTGTAGATGCAACATGGTCTTCTCTTTCAAAGGGAAGCCTTGCAGTGAATCAGTTTACTGCAAATGGTTTTGCTGTTTTGCGTTACAAGCCTACAGAAAAATTTGCATTTGTCTTTGAAGTTGGTGCAGGTGCGCTTATGTTCTTCGATAACAAAGTTTTAGGATTTGAAAATTTTATTTATCCTGAAGTGTCTGGTGGAATTCTTCTTGAGTCATATTTCTTTCCCATTTTTTCAACTAACTTAGGTATAAAGGTAACGTATCCTTTCTTGCTGCCAGAACAGTATCCTATGATTCAACTGAATATAGGAGTTGCATTTCATTTTTAGTCTTTACGGCGTACGACTATATCAAGTTTAGGTGATGAACGTCGTGCGTCATTTTTTTTCTTATACTTTTTGTAAATTATTTCTTGAACACCTGTTCCGTCATGAACTTTCCAAGTGCCGTCTTTTTTAAGTGAGTAGTGGTGAATGTCTGAATCAAAATAGAGTGAAAGCAATTCTTTTAACTGTAAGAAATTTTTTCTGTCAGTTACGGGGAACATAAGTTCAATGCGTCGATCAAGGTTTCGTTCCATCCAGTCTGCACTTGAAAGATACAGTTCTTCTTTGCCACCGTTGTAAAAATAAAAGATGCGACTGTGTTCGAGGTAACGGTCAACAATGCTTACAACTTTTATGTTTTCGCTTAAACCTTTTACACCAGGAACTAAAGTACAAATGCCACGAACATTCAGTATAATTTCTACACCTGCTTGAGAAGCTTTGTATAATTGTTCTATAACTTCGGGATGACAGAGACTGTTCATTTTTGCAATGATGCGACCCGGTCTTTCTTTTGTGCTTCTTTGTATTTCTCTTTCAATGAGTTCAAGCAGTTTGCTTTTAAGTGTTACCGGTGCCATGTATAAATGATGCATGGTTGGAATTGCGCTGTAGCCAGAGATTGTATTGAAAAAAAGTGTTACATCTTGGGCAAGTTCTTCTTTTGCGGTAAAGAGTGAAATGTCCTGATACAATTGCGCAGTGTTTGCATTGTAGTTGCCAGTGCTTAAATGAACATAACGTTTTATTCCATCGCGTTCTTTTCGCATTACTAAAAGTACTTTCGCATGAACTTTTAAGTTTACAATTCCGTAAATGACAATTGCTCCAGAATTTTCTAATTCCCTAGCCCAAGACATATTCTGCTGTTCATCAAAACGGGCTTTGAGTTCAACAAAAACAGTAACTTGTTTTCCCTTGCGAGCTGCTTGTATAAGTGAACGCACAATAGGACTGTCGCTTCCTGTTCGGTAGAGCGTCATCTTTATGGCAAGAACATCTGGGTCGTCTGCTGCATTTTGTATAAACGAAAGAACAGGCTCATAACTTTCGTAGGGAACATGAAGAAGAATGTCGCGTTGACTAATTGTTTGCCACAAAGGTTCATCTGCGTTCAGTGTTGTCGGATAAAAATGTTTCCATTCAGGAAAAAGAAATGCACTTGCACTGTCACAGTCTGTAAGGGTTTTTAAGGTTGAAGCGTCAACAATGCCTTCAGTTTTGTAAATGTCGTCTGCAGTTAAGTTTAGTTTTTGTGTCAAAAAAGAAAGAAGTGTCTGACTGCTTACATTACATTCCATTCGAACTGCAAAACTCGATTCACGCTTTATAAGCACTTGCTTCATTGCTTGAATAAAATTATTTCCTGCATCTTCATCAACAGATACATCTGCATCACGAACAATTTTAAAAATCATGCTTTCTACAGTTTTGTATCCCGGGAACAAGTCTGAACCGTAGAGAGTAATAATATCATCAAGAAGTGTAAATGTTTTTGTTTTTCCTTCGTTGGGTAACCAAACAATGCGGTTAATACCAGAGGGAACTTGCACAATAGCGATGATGCTGTCTTTTTGTTGAGCAGTAAGAGGCGTTTGTTTTGCATGCACACCAGACATAAGAGAAAGCAAAAAAGCAACATGCAAATTTAAATTTCCTATACGCGGGAACTCTGAACCGTCTGTTCGTAGAGGAGTCAGTAGAGGAAAAATGTGTCGGTTAAAAAAATCTTCGGTGAAAGCTTTTTGAGAAGGAGTAAAATCTTTTGCTTGAATATAGGCAATGCCCTGTTTTGCAAGCGAGGGAAGAATGTCTTGGGTAAGTGTTTTGTCTTGAATTGCGGTAAGTTCATGACAGCGATTTGAAATTGCTTTTAAAAGTGATGAGGGTGTAAAACCTGATGCATCTTTTGTGTGTGGTGCATTTTTTAAAAGTCGTTTTATAGAGGCAACTCTAACTTGAAAAAATTCGTCAAAGTTACTGGTTACAATTCCAGAAAATTTAAGTCGCTCTAAAAGAGGCAGTTCTTTGCGGCAAGATTCGTGCAGTACGCGTGCGTTAAATTCGATCCAACTTAGTTCGCGGTTGAAAAATTTTTGCAAAGCCATGCCTTACCTTCCTTACACTAAAACAATTTTGTATCCGAAGACATTTTCAAACAAATCGCCTTTTTCTTCAAGCGCAAGTTTTTCGAGTGCAAGGTTTTGTGCATTTTGTGTTCTTATGGTAAGCGTGTCTTGCGTTGTGCTAAAGGTTAAGTTTGTAAGACGTTGTCTGTGTGCTCGATCAAGTGCATCTGCAATGCGTAAGAGTGAGGTTAGTTTTAAAATGGTAAGACGTAAATTTCTTGGTAAGAGTTTGAATTCGCTGTCATCTTGTGGAAGTGCATGTCCGCGGTGGTAGCGTACAATTTGTCCAATGAGTGCTGTGTCGTCTCTGGTTAGTCCAAAAATTTCACTGTGCAAAATTATGTACTGACTGTGAACATTATGATCTACAGCGCGAATGAACATGCCTATGTCGTGTAGTATAGCGCTTATTTCAAGTAAGAGTCGTGCTTTTTCATCAAGTGCTATTTCTTCAGAGAGTGCATCAAATAATTTAAGGCAGACATTTTTTACATATTCAGCATGAGCTTCGTCTCCGTGATATTTTCTCAACAGTATGCGAGCACTTGCAGCAATTTGTTGTGTAAATTCTTTTTGCAATTCTTCGTTAGGTTGTGTCGATTTACTAATGAGCAAGCCTTCTCGTATAGAAGTTTCTGGAACTAAAATAGTTTGCACTCTCGTTAAATCAATGAACATGCGGTAAGCTAAAAGTGAAACCTGGAATGTTTCTGCATCGCTATAGCTTAGTTTAAAACGGGCAATACATTCTTCAAGAGAGTATTCTTGTACTTCATCTACAAAGCGATTAAAGTCTTCTCGTTTTATTTGCCACAAAAAAGGAGAGATTGGTTTTCCGGCAAAAAGTGAAGCAAGACGCATATCACTTCCTACCGCAATAAACTGTTGCACTTTTCCTAATGTAAGTTCGCTGTCTATAATTGTTTTTGTGTTTGAAATAAATTCTTCAATGTAACGGCGTGCATCATCCATAGTTCCCATCATGGAAAGACGCTTCTGTTCAATAATGACAGTACCCAAACGCAATGCATGTGCTCCTGCCATTCTGCCTTTTTCCATAAGCATTATTTCTGTGGAACCACCGGCAATTTCAAGAATGACAGAATTACTTTGCAAAACTCTTTTTGTTTCGCCTTTAAGACATTCGCGCACTGCAATATACATAAGACGATTTTCTTCTATGCCGTCAATAACTCGAACAGTAAATCCGGTTTTAATTTTTATTCGATCTACAAAAGGGTCACGATTGTTTGCTTCACGAACTGCACTAGTTGCAATGACTGTTGTGTTTTGTCTTGTTATGCCCCAGCCAGCAAGTTGTTCTGCAAAACGATTTAAAATGTGCAAGCATTGAGACTGAGTGTCGAGGCTAATTGTTCCCGAAGTAAAAACATCACGCCCTAAAGCAAGCGGCATGTCGCTTCGGTCGAGGATGGTGCGTTTGTTGTCTTCGCTTAGTTCTGCAACAAGAAGTCTTACTCCGGTAGAACCTATTTCTATAACCGCCTGCGGTTGTATCATAACTTATCAATAAGCATTGAACACTTACCAGATGGAATAGGCAAAGTCTTTTTCTTTTGATCAAGAATGTTGATGGTAAAGTAGTAGAGCTTTTCGCTTTCCATTTGGATTTCCCATCCACGAGAACTTTTGTTGCTGAGGATAGTAATAAGGTTGCGTTTTAGTGACAACTTTTCAATGCCCATAATTTCAAGGTTTGGAATAACCCAGTCTACTGTTTTGCGCGGTAAGCTTATGTTAAGTCCAATGACATTTTCAATCATGAGAGCAATAGTTGAAAGTCCGATTGATTGCATGTAGTGTTTGCGTGGGAAAACTTTTTGACGCGCAAGTTGAGCAGGACCTTCTTTGCAAGGAAGATATGCTTCGTATAAATCACCGTTTGCTTTTCCGTCTGCAGGGCTTAGTCCTTCCAGCACATAGTATAAGTGACGGATTGCACATTCTCGAGCAAGGGCAAAGCGCTGATATTTTTCAAGACCTTTTATGATCATGAAGTTGAATGCAGGGAAAACAGAACCTTTAAATCCTTCGCCCGTTTCTTTGAACATTTCGTGGTCGCGACTTAAAGAAGGGAAGGGGTGATCGGTTCCAAAAGTTTTAGGATTGCTTAAGTGAGAGATAAGCATGTCTGCACGGTCTGCGTTGGGAAGTTCTGCAAGCAGTGGCCAGAATCCTGCAATTGTTTTGTGAGGAAGACGCTGCTCTGCTTTATCAAGATCGTGATAGAAACCTGTTGTGCTGTCCCACATAAGACTGTTAATGCGTGTCTTAAGACTAAAGTACATTTTTTTGTACTGGAAGCTTAAGTCTTTGTCGTTAAGAATGTCTCCCAGTGCTGACATGTGAGATGCATTTATTGCCATGCAACAGTTAAAGTCTATGGGGTAATAGGTTCCCTTGCGTGGAGAGTTGAACATTGTTGAACTTTCGAAGGGAACAGCATAGAGTCCGTTTTCTTGTTTGAAGGTGCGCTCTAACCAGTCCATGTATTTTTGCAAAACGGGCATAACTTCTTTTACGCGACGTTTGTTTGCGCTTTTGTGATAGAGGTTGAATTCTGCCCAAGCAAAAAGAGGAAGACCTACACCTTCTGGATTAGTTTTGTCCAGAACTGGTTTTTTATTTTTTGCGTTGTATCTCCAGCGAATAGCTCCACTGTCTTCTTGTCGATCGTAGAAGAAATCTATGTTTTTATTTGCCAAATAGTTGCGGTTGGAATAGACAAGGAAAAATGATGCGAATATAGCTTCGGCCTGATCAAGAATATAATCGCCTTCTTGGGGATATACAAAGTAACCGTCAGGGGACAGTTCTCCAGTCTGGGGTGTAATCCAGTAGTCTGCGAGCCAGTTCCATGTCTTGTCATAAATGTCTACAAAATCCTGATCGTAAAAATGGATCTTGGGAAAATCACGTTTGTTCACGATAGCTCCAAAAAATTATACAGTTCTCTCTTTTATTATAGCACATCTTTTCAAATTTTTTGCACAAATTCTAAAAAAAATTTTTGTTTGTGAAGGAAGTGACACTTGTCAAAAATACGGTCAGTCAAATTACTTCTTGTTACGGGCGGGTACCGGTCAGTCAAATTACTTCCTGTAATTTGACTTCCGCAAGTTTTTCCTTCGTAAAAACTTGCACTTTAGCTGGAATAAGAATTTGACGCGACATCCGTGTCGCTTACTTGTTACGGTTTAGTACCATCTACATAAGTGAAGGTTGTCGTGGGGTCGCAGCCTAGGCGGATGAGTTCTGATGCAGACTTGTGGCGGCTCTTTAAGAACAGTGTCTGTGTGTCGCTTTGGTATACGTAACCAGATGAATTGTATGTTTCAAAGCGGGGGTCTGTACGGAAGGGCATGCCTTGAATTTCTATGTTGGCGTGGAAAGTGGGCACTCCGTTTACAATAATGTAATGAGTTGCTCCCAGAGGGAAGCTAAAGCGTAAGTCTACGGTGCCATCAGAGCTAACGGTATACGAAGAAGCTGTAGCGCATGTCCATGCCCATACTGGTTGTGTTCCGTAGTAACCCAATACGGTTGTGTGGGGGTAGAAGTTGTTTTCTACAATAATTGGATAAAGTTCGGCAAGTTGGGCAAGTTTGTATGTGGCAAGAGCTTCTGCATTTTGTGTTATAAGCAGCGTTCCTGCAGAAGTTAAAGCACTACGGTTTTGGATTTGACCCAGTTCCATAAGAGCATGTCCTGTCAAGAAGACTTGAGTAACACTTACTTGGCGGTCATTTTCGGTAAGGGTAAGAACACCAGATTCGCTGTCGTATGAACATGAAGATTCAATTGCTTTTTCGCAAGTAAGAAGAACAGGTTCAAGCAGTGAAGCAAGGCGTTCTTCTCCTTCTGAAACAAGCTGACAGTAAACCGTAATAATGCCACTTGCCTGGCTGAGCGTTGGGGCAAAAGCTTCTTGTTCAGCAGGGAAAGAAAGCAGGGTTTCAATGCGAGAAGTTTTCTTTTCACGGAGAATAAAGTCAATAATTCGGTCTACACAGAAAATATCAAGATTTTGTGAAGTTATTGCTTGATCTACTTGAGAGTTGAATTTTTCTGTTTGAACCGATAGACTGCGGTTCATGTTGACTAAGTTGTCAAAATACGGTGCAGAAATATAGGTTCTTCGGTTACCACGCTTAAATGATTCAGGAACAGCATCAAGAGCTGTATCGTACTTGCCGTTAAGAGCCATTTCAGCAACATAGGCTATAACTTCTTGTTCAGTAAGAGATTCTGCCTGAGCTGTAGTTAAAATTTGTGCAAAAGTGTTAACGAGAGCGGTCTTTAGTTGTTTAACTAGTGAATCGTAACTAGAGCGTTCAGTTCCAGTAACTCCGTCGACGGTTATGAATTCAAAGCGTTTGGTCGGATCAAAGGGTGCGTAAGATGCTGTTGATACGGAACCCGAGAAGACAATGCGGTTGTCGGTAAGCAAAGGAGCTGACAGTGAGCGGTATGCAGAGCGTTCAGAAAGAACGATGCGTGAATCTGTTCGTTCAAAGACAGACAGTGCACCAGTTGTTTTATAAGGAAGAGACAGCGATTTTGAACTGTCGGAAGGACGGGCGGTTACATAGAGCTGGTCATCTGACACTTCAAAGTTAAGGCTAGAGCCATCGGTAAAGTCGAATGACACAGAACTGGTGCCTTTAGTCCATGAAGAAAGAACGAGAGTGCTTTTGCTACCGTCAGAAGCGTTCAGTGTTGCGGGGCTTTCGTCTGAAGCAGTGAAGGTAATGCCTTTGTAGCTTACCTGCAGTGTGTTTTTAAGTTCTTGAAGGCCATCGGGTGTTTCTGTTTGAGCCAGTGTAAGACGCATGGCACCGATTGATTCGGAAATGACAGATTCAGCCTTAAATTGTATTACAAAAATGCCGACAATAAGAGCGGCATAGAGGACAGTAAGTCCTAAAAACTTTCTTACGGGATGTTTACGCATTTGTTGTACATTTTATCTATAAGAAGTACAAAATGCAATATGGGCATCCCGCTTGGTGGGGAAAAATGAAGAGATTTGTAATTGCTGCTTTTTTATGTGTATGGTGTGCTCTGCTGCCAGCTTTTTCGCAGTCTGCCTCTACATGGAATAAACAAGAATTTTTGGAATCAGTGCGCAATACGGCTTCTACTGAGGGTTCAGAAGCTGCTTTAGGATTGTACAAGGGAATTCCTGCCCGTTATGCTGATGACTACGATATCTTTTTCTTGCGTGCAAAACTTCTCTATGATGTCGAACGCTACATTGATGCAAAATCTATTTGTGACAAACTGATGATGGACCCAGCCAATGCAGGCAAAAAAGAACTGCAAGATTTAGTGTCGCTTATCGAAGCAACAGGACAGGCTGTTTCTCCTGCACAAAATTGGACCAAAGAACAATTTATAAACGAAGTGTGGACTCGGGCTGCAAATGATGGTATTCCTCAGGCTTTGACACTCTACGAAGGAATTCCCGCACGCTTTGTTGGTGACTACGACATTTTCTTTTTGGAAACTCGGCTTTTGACAGCTTTAGGACAGTATGACGATGCTTATTCAGTTGCGCTCATGGTCAAAAAAATTAAAAATACTTCCGAACTTCAAGAACTGATGACTCGCATAGACCGTGGCCGCTTTCTTACTTCTTTACAGCGTGAACTAAATACTGGTTCGGCACAGAATGCACTCGCACTCTTTGACACTATGCCTGCATCTGTAAAAAATGATTTTGAACTTTTGTTCCTTAAAGCATCTATTATGGTAAGCGCAGGAATGGTAGATGAAGCAGAAGCTTTGTGTGCACAACTTGAAGCGCAAAAACCAGGTGATGTAGATTTGCTGTCTCTTCGTCTTGCTATTGCAGATATGCGTGGTGATCAAAAAACAAAGAGCACAATGATTATGAAAATCATTCAGGCAGATCCCTACAACTCAACTGCAAATGTTGAACTTGCAGAACAAGCGGTCGTTAAAAAGAGTTATCCGAAAGCACTGGAACTGTACAAAAAAGCTTTGGTTAACGATCCTACAAACGAATCTGCACTTTTGGGAATTGGACTTGCAAACTATTACCTCGAAAATGATGATGAAGCAAAAGAAGTCTTGAATCAACTTCTGGAACAAAATCCATACAACGCTCAGGCTCATTCATATTTAGGAAAAATTGCCTATGCTAACCGTGAGTATCGAACTGCTGTTAGCGAAGTTGAAAAAGCAATTTCACTTGATGCTTCAAATTATGACTACTGGACTGACTACGGTTTGTACTTGCGTTATGTGGGTCGTTATGACGAAGCAGCAGAAGCTTGGACTCATGCAACAACTATTGAACCAGACTACTTCCTTGCTTATGTATATCGTGCTGGTTTGTATGATGAACAAGAAATGATTCCCCAAGCTTTGGAAGATTACCGCAAAGTTGTTCAGCTAAACCCCAAATACTATTATGCGTACGAAAGCATTGGTATTCTTTCACTGCACGAAAAAGACTGGAAGACTGCCCGTGAAGCATTTATGAAATGTCGCGAATACAATGCAGACAGTATTTCTTACCCCTTGCTTATTACTTACTGCTACTACAAAGAAGGCAATAAGTTGGAAGCAAAAAATTACTCTAATCAGGTTTTGCGAAAGATGGATCGCAATACCATAGAATATGCTATGTTGCGTGTTTTCCATGATGAAGCCGGAGAAATGCCTCTTCCTCAAAGAATTGCCGCTCTTCCAAGTATGAACGAAAGAGCAAAAATGTACTTTTATCTTGGACTGTTTTATGATATGTTTGGAGGCAGAGAATATGCAAACGACTATTATGCCAAAGTACTAAGCCTTAACAGCCCTATGTTCTTTGAGTATCGTCTTGCAGAATGGAGTGTTGCTGCTGGCAACGAATCAGAATAATGGAACAACTACAGGATACTGACACACAAAAACACTTGGACTTTGCAGGACGTCGTATTACCCTCGTGGGAACTGCACATGTTTCTGCACAGAGCATAAGCGAAGTTACCGATGCAATAGAAAGGACAAAGCCTGATTGCGTTGCTATAGAACTTGATGAAAAACGCTTACAGAGTTTAAAAGACCCAGACTCTTGGCGTAAGATGGACATTGTAAAAGTTCTGCGAAATAAGCAGGGCTTTCTTATGCTTGCAAACATCATGCTGTCTGGATATCAGCGGCGCATGGGACAAAGTGGTGGTGTTCATTCTGGCGACGAAATGGTTGCTGCAATAAAAAAAGCAGAAGACTTACACATTCCGCAAGTTATGGTAGACAGACCCATTGCTACAACATTCCGTAGAGCATGGGCAAAAAATTCTTTTTGGGGAAAGTGCAAACTTATGGCAGCAATGCTTGCCAGTGCATTCGGCAAAGAAGAAGTTTCAACAGAACAAATTGAACAGTTAAAGCAACAGAGCGAAATGGATTCAATGATGGCAGAACTTTCTGACTATTTGCCAAAAGTAAAAGAAGTTCTTATTGATGAACGCGACCGCTACCTTGCTTGCCACATCTGGGAGTGTAAAGGAAACAACATACTTGCTGTTTTAGGAGCAGGACATCTTCCCGGGGTTATTGCTCATTTAAATAAACTTGCTTCTGGCGAAGAATCTTCTGACTGTAGTGACATAAGCGAAGAACCTCCCAAAAAGATTTCTTCAAAAATTGCTGCATGGATTATTCCTGTGCTTGTTGTTGCACTCATTGTTGCAGGATTCATTTGGGGCGGAACTCAAAAAGGCTGGGACATGCTTAGCTCTTGGGTTATGTGGAATGGCTTACTTGCCGGAGCAGGAGCTCTTATTGCAGGCGGAAACATTCTTACTGTTCTTGCAAGTATTTTAAGCGCACCCTTTACATCTCTCTGTCCTTTTGTGGGAGTAGGAATGGTTGCGGGGCTTGTTCAAGCATTAGTTAATAAACCCAAAGTTTCAGATATGGAAACACTGCAAGACGATTCAGGTTCACTCAAAGGATTTTATAAAAACAGAATCTTACGAGTTCTTCTTGTCTTTGTTCTTTCGAGCTTAGGTAGTACCGCCGGAACTTTTATTGCAGGCGCATCTTTTGTCGTTACCATTTCTTCTTTCTTCGATAAAATTGTTGATGCAATAAAAAGTCTTTTTGTTAAGTAAACAAAGCTTTAATAAGTTCTTTAATGTTTTCTGCAGCAAGAGCTCCTTCTTCTTTTGAAGGGGCAAGTGTTGTAGTGTAACCCATTTCTTTTGCTGCTTTAACTCTCTGCTTTAATTTTGTTACTGGACGAATTTCTCCAGCAAGACTTAGTTCACCTACAACCGCAGTTTTTTCGGGAAGAGGAAGATCTGCTCTTGCTGAATACAGGGCAGCAGCAAGGGCCGCATCGATTGCACTTTCGGTAAGACGAACTCCTCCAGCAACATTTATGTACATGTCTTGATCGCTAAAGACCATGCCCACTCGTTTTTCCAAAACCGCAGCAACTCTACTTACTCGCGCAGAATCAACTTTGTCTGAGTACACACGATTAACTGCCGCCTTTGCCGGAACCGTAAGCGCTTGAATTTCAACCATAAAGACACGGCTTCCTTCAAACACAGGAACACATGCTACACCAGCAGGACAAAGACCAGTTCGTCTTGTTAAAAAGAGACTACTGGGATCTGCAACACAACGCAAACCGTCAGCAGTCATTTCAAAAATTCCCAATTCATCAATAGAACCAAATCTATTTTTTAACGCTCGCAAAAAGCGCACTTCATCTGTACTTCGTTCAAAAGAAATAACAGTATCAACCATGTGTTCAAGACTTTTTGGCCCTGCAATGTTGCCATCTTTTGTTACATGTGCCGTCATAAACAAAACAGAATCACGCTCTTTAACCCAAGCAATAAGTTCGTTGCCACAGTATTTAAGTTGACTAACCGTTCCCGGAACAATGCCTGCTTCTGCTGAATACACCGTTTGAATCGAATCGACAATAACTGCCAGCGGGTTAAGAGAATCAAGAGCTTCAAGAATATCTTCCAAACGCATGGTACACAAAATTTCCATACGGTCAACATTCAAACCCAGTCTAATTGCACGACCTTTTATTTGACTTGCGGACTCTTCGCCTGAAACATAAAGCACACGACCCTTGTTGTGGCAAAGTATTTGTGCAGCCGACTGCAGTAACAGAGTAGACTTACCTATGCCAGGTTCACCACCAATTAAAATAGCAGAACGAAGCGTTGCCCCCAAAGCATTTTCTGTTCCGCCTAAGACACGATCAAATTCAATACTTCCAGTAGAAAGACGAGGCTCTTCTTGAACAGACACACTTGCCATGGGAACCGGTTTTATTTTTTTTGCACTACCATCAGCATTGCGTAAGACACTTGCCGCCCCTGGATCTGCAAGGCATTCTTCTAAAGTGTTCCATTCACCACACTGAGGACAGCGACCCAACCAAGCCGGCTGACTGTAACCACAGTTCGAACATTTGTAAATGACAGAATTCTTTTTTGCCATCGTTTACCTCATTCAGAAATTGCATCAAGTTTTTGTTCATGGGATTCAATGTGAATCATAACCTGATTCGGAAGACAGGCTGCCCACTGACCCCCAGAACCAATCGGTGCATGGTAGATACAGGTTTTTTCGGGGCAAGGAGAATCTTCAAAAAAAACAACATTATTTTTTACACAAACTCTTGTTGTTCCTAAAGGCCCTTCAATAAAGTATCTTGCATCAGTTTCAAGCGGATACACTTGTTGTCCCTGAGCAGAATCTATGACCACAACCGCTTTCCCCCTTACCGCCTTGTTTTTGTTCCATAAAAAATAGAAAGAACTTACTAGTACGGTAAGAAAAAGCAGCAGAATCCCCATGTCCAAAAGGGTAACTTTTTTTTCCCTCATACCTGTACTATAGCCCTAGAATTCAATTTTGACAACAAAATGAAAAAAGAAAAAAAATTGTATAAAATCTATTGACATTTATTTAAAAGTGATGTATATTAATCTTAGCTTGTAAATAAGCTGATAAACTCTCTCCGATGACCCGAAAGGGTCGGCAGAGGTGGCGGGTAGCGTTGCTGCTTGTCACCTCTGTTTTTTTATGCTATACACTGATGTAAAAAGAAGAGGTTAAAAATGGTCCAGACAGATGCAGCAATAGATGCAATTTTGAATTCCTATACTCAGTATGGTGGCATAAATCTTGATGAAGCATGCAATTTCCCCAATAGACAAAATGTTATTTCAGTTCTTTCTGACCTTCGTAGTTTAGTTTTTCCTGGATTCCGCACAAACGAAAGAGTAGACATTCAGACACTTCGCTTTGACACAGGAGAGCGCGTTAACCGAATTGTTTCAATGCTTACCAAAGAAATACGCAAAGCCTTAGTGTATGTAGCAAACGATTCAGCAGTAGAACAGAGCCATTGCTTTAAATTAGCAGAACAGGCAGCCCTTGCTCTTATTGAAGAAATTCCAGAAATTCGCCGTAAAGTTCAGCTTGATGTTCAGGCCGCCTTTAGAGGAGACCCCGCCGCAAAAAGTAACGAAGAAGTCATTGTTTCTTACCCCGGACTGGAAGCAATAGTCGTTTACCGTTTAGCACATTTTTTGCAAGCGAATGGAGTACCCGTTATTCCCCGCATTATGAGCGAACATGTTCATGGAACAACCGGAATCGATATTCACCCCGGAGCAACAATAGGCGAAAGCTTTTTCATAGACCACGGAACCGGCGTCGTTGTTGGCGAAACCTGTGTCATTGGAAATAACGTAAAAATCTATCAGGGAGTAACCTTGGGAGCCCTAAGCGTCAAAAAAGAACTTATGGACAAAAAGCGCCACCCCACAATTGAAGATAATGTAACCATCTATGCAAATGCCACCATCTTAGGCGGAGCAACCGTCATTGGTGCAGGTTCAGTCATAGGAGGCAACACTTGGGTAACCGCTTCAATTCCACCCAATACCATTTTAACCCAAACCGTCGCAAATCAAAGCGAAAATCAAAAGTAAACTCTTATTTCTTTGGCGGAAAACACAATTCCCTAACGGGCTTTGCGGGGTTCCGTCTTCGACTCCATTCTTCCGCTTTGCTCCAGAACTTTGCCCCTCCAATCCCGCCGAGGCCTTTTTGCTTGAGAAATTTTTTTTGGGCTTAGGAAAGAAAATATGTTAGGTTGATGGCGCACTGCGCCACTTTCGGTGAAAGTAAAATCTCCAACAAATTTTTTCTTTAAAAATTTGGGTAGTGTACACTACCCAAAGGGATTGAAATATCCCTTTGGGCGAAGTCTTGTTACACTCGACTTCGCCCAAAGACAAAAGATTAATTTTTTTTTGGAGGATTTTTATGAGAAAAATTACTAAA
>OCVV011272433.1_pt1 | contig 16407 bp, 9 predicted proteins | sample 1539721 | NCBI WGS metagenome assembly OCVV01 (sample SAMN02144230, study PRJEB22623) | gut metagenome | biome: sheep rumen | host: Ovis aries | place: New Zealand
CCGAGTGGGAAATGACAGAGGAGAGTGAAGAGCACACGTACTTTAATCTGGAGTTTACGTTCAGAACATATAAGAGACGGCAGCTTTCCGATGCCTGCAAGGCAGAAGCGGGAACGTCCTGACGATGTATTTTTTATGATTATATTATTCAGAAACGGCATGTGGGAAGTTTTAGTAAGATACCTGCTGATTTAAAAAGAGGTTAATAATGATCGAAAGAAAAAAAACCAGGACAGTCAGGATCGGAAACCGAGTCATAGGAGGAGGAAATCCGATACTGATCCAGTCCATGACAAATACAAAAACAGAGAATATCACAGAAACGGTAAAACAGATCCGCCAGCTGGAGGCTGCAGGATGCGAGATAGTACGAAGTACGGTCCCGACGCCTGAGGCCGCAAGGGCGCTTCGCGAGATCAAAAAACAAATATCTATCCCGCTGGTGGCGGATATTCATTTTGATTACAAGCTTGCGATCGCCGCAATGGAAAACGGCGCCGACAAGGTCAGGATCAATCCCGGAAACATAGGTTCAAGGGAGAGGGTAAAGGCCGTCGTGGATGAGGCGAGGGCACGGAATATACCTCTGCGCGTAGGCGTCAACAGCGGTTCTCTGGACAAAGATATCCTGAGAAAATACGGCGGAGTGACAGCGGAAGGTCTGGTGGAAAGCGCTCTTCAGGAAGCTGCTTACATCGAGGACCTGGGTTACGATAATCTCGTTATCAGCATCAAATCATCCAATGTGATGATGTGCGCTAAGGCGCATGAGCTGATCGCGGAAAAATGCAATCATCCTCTCCATGTGGGGATCACAGAGGCGGGAACACTGTTTTCCGGCAACATTAAATCTGCTATGGGTCTCGGCATTATTTTGTATCAGGGTATCGGAGATACGATCCGGGTCTCCCTGACCGGACCGCCGGTGGAGGAGATCAGAACAGCCAAACTGATCCTGAAAACACTGGGCCTTCGAAAGGGAGGAGTCGAGGTGGTATCCTGCCCGACCTGCGGACGCACGCAGATCGATCTGATCGGCCTTGCCGATAAGGTTGAAAGTATGACTGAGTCCATTGATAAAGATATTAAAGTAGCCGTTATGGGATGCGTAGTTAACGGACCGGGAGAAGCCAGAGAGGCAGACCTTGGTATTGCCGGAGGCAAAGGCGTGGGCCTTCTGATAAAAAAAGGAGAGATCATCCGTAAGGTTCCCGAGGCAGAACTGCTGGACACTCTCCGGGAGGAGATCATGAAATACTGAGCCGGCCGGGATGAAGATATAGTTTACCTCAGTGTGAGAAGACCACCGCTTCTTAAGCGGCGGGACTTGAATGGAGGTGTTATGCATGAATGGTGAGCGAAAACCTTTTGAAGAAGTATTTCCGGGGCTGCGTGCGGACGACGAGCTGGGAATGATCCTTCACGATACAGAAGTGGCGAAGGTCACCATGAATAAAAGACGCGATTATCTCAGGGTCTATATCATCTGCAGCAGATGTATTCATAAGAAATATATTTATCAGCTGGAGGAAGTGATAAAAAAACAGCTCTTCGGTGATTATGATCTGAAGGTGAAAGTCATTGAACAGTTTGAACTGTCGGCGCTGTATACGCCTGAAAAGCTGATCGAAATGTACAGATCCAGCATTGAGATGGAACTGCAGAATCACAGCAGATATCTGGGATATGCTTTTCGAACGGCCGGGTTATCCTGCAGCGGAAATGAGCTTACGGTCTCACTTGCCGATAATACGGTCGCCAGGGAAAACGAAGAGGAATTATACGAAACCCTCGATAAGATACTGAACGGCCGCTGTCATATGAATATGCGGATCCGCATGGAATACCGCGAGCCTGAAGAAAACAAAAAAAGAGAATATAACGAGCGTATGATGGCCGCCGCGGCAAGGCAGATCGCCAGAAGATGCGCTCTCTGGACAGCCGGAGCTTCCGAAGGCGGCGGTACATCCCCTGCTGCTGCGGCGGATGGGGGCGGCGCGCCGGGTGAAGATAAGGCGGCAGTCTCCGGAAACGGCACGGCCTTAGGAAATGCAGCGGCAGCCGGAAAAGGAATAAAACAGGAATATTCGGGAGCCGGAGCCTCTGCAGGAGGAAGATCCAAAGGAGGAAGAAACGGTAAACGGGGCAGAGGGGGCAAAGGACATTTTGACCGCCCGATGCTGCAGTCCGATAATCCGGATGTTCTTTACGGAAGGGACTTTGACGGCGACAGCGTTTCTATCCATGAACTGGATGAGTCGAGCGGCGATGTAGTCATCCGCGGCCAGATCATTGCGCAGGAGGGCAGAGAACTTCGCAATGAGCGCGGTCTGATAGAGTTTGCGGTGACCGATGATACGGATACGATCAAGACAAAAATATTCATTGCCGGAGATCAGCTCAAAGAAATGAGCGGCAAGCTGAAAAAAGGTACTTTCGTCAAAGTGAAGGGAAAAGTGGTCACGGATTCTTTTGATCATGATCTTGCAGTAATGTCTGTTTTCGGCATAAAAAAAAGTACGGATTTCCGTACCGCGCGCATGGATAACAGCCCCGATAAGCGGGCAGAGCTTCACTGCCATACAAAAATGAGCGACATGGACGGAGTTACAGACGCCAAAGCACTGGTAAAAAGAGCGTACGAATGGGGACATCCGGCCATTGCCATAACGGATCACGGAGCAGTGCAGGCTTTTCCCGAGGCAAATCACGCCATGGAGGATATAGATAAAGCCTATCGCGCAAAGTATAAGGAAGAGCATCCCGAAGCCACGAAGGAAGAGCTGAAAAAGGTTTCAGCGCCCTTCAAGGTCATTTACGGCATGGAAGCATATCTGGTAGATGATACGAAGGGAATATCCGTCAACAGTAAAGGTCAGAGCCTTCATCAGGCGTATGTGGTTTTTGATATAGAGACAACGGGACTTTCAAACGAAACCTGCAGGATCATAGAGATTGGAGCCGTCCGGGTGGAAGATGGAAAAATCGTCGGAAGATATTCCACATTCGTTAATCCGGAAATGCCGATCCCGATGAAGATCGAGCAGCTGACAAGCATCAATGACAGTATGGTGGTCAACGCTCCCGTCATAGAAAAAGTGCTTCCTGAATTTATCAGCTTTTGCGAAGGGGCCGTCATGGTGGCTCACAATGCGGATTTTGACATGGGATTTATTATCCGGGAGTGCGAAAGGCAGAATATAGACCGTGAGTTTACTTATGTGGATACCATAGCGATGGCGAGAGTCCTGCTGCCGGGTATGACAAGCTTTAAGCTGGATAAAGTGGCGAAGGCGGTTAATGTGCCTCTTGATCATCATCACCGCGCGGTTGACGACGCCGCATGTACGGCAGAGATATTCGTCAGATTTGTAAAAATGCTTGATGAAAGGGAAGTTCATGACCTGGACGAGCTGAACGCAATGGGCGATGTGTCCGGAGAGGCAAAGAAAAAGCTTGCCTCCCACCACGCGATCATTCTGGCGGCGAACGAGACAGGAAGGGTCAATCTGTATCGGCTCGTATCTGAATCGCACCTGAATTATTTTTACAGAAATCAGGCCAGACTGCCAAAAAGCCTGGTCAATAAATACAGAGAGGGGCTGATCCTGGGAACAGCCTGCGTGGCGGGAGAGCTTTATGACGCTCTGCTCCGCGGAGCCGCGGCGTCGGAGATAAGCAGGATCGTGGATTTTTATGATTATCTGGAGATCCAGCCTCTTGGAAACAATGCCTTCCTGATCAATGATGAAAGGACGGATAATATCCGCTCCATGGAGGATCTGCGGGAGATGAACCGCCGGATCGTCCGGCTGGGCGAACAGTTCAGAAAGCCGGTCGTAGCCACCTGCGACGTGCATTTCATGGATCCGGAGGATGAGGTCTACAGAAGGATCATCATGGCCGGAAAGAAATTTAAGGACGCCGACGATCAATCTCCGCTTTATCTGCATACGACGGAAGAGATGCTGGAGGAATTTTCCTATCTTGGTATGGAAAAAGCGAGGGAAGTGGTGATCACGAATTCCCGGAAGATAGCGGCAATGTGTGAAAAGATCTCCCCGATACGTGAAGGAAAATTCCCGCCTGTGATCGAAGATTCGGATAAGACCCTTCGTGAGATATGCTACAGGCGCGCGAAGGAGATATACGGCGCCGATCTGCCGGAGATCGTCGAGGCAAGGCTGGAGAGGGAGCTTAATTCGATCATATCCAACGGTTACGCCGTTATGTATATCATTGCCCAGAAACTGGTATGGAAATCAAACGAGGACGGATATTTGGTGGGATCAAGGGGATCTGTCGGTTCCTCCTTCGTGGCGACCATGTCAGGAATAACGGAGGTAAATCCTCTGGCGCCGCACTATCTTTGCGACAGCTGTCATTATGTGGATTTTGATTCGGAACTGGTGCAGGAATACAAGAACCTCGGAAAGGGAGGCTGTGATATGCCGGACGCGGTCTGTCCGAAATGCGGAAAGCCGCTGCAGAAAATGGGATTCAACATTCCTTTTGAGACCTTCCTTGGATTCAAGGGAAATAAGGAGCCTGATATCGACCTGAATTTTTCGGGCGAGTATCAGAGTAAAGCCCATAAGTACACGGAGGTCATTTTTGGAGCCGGCCAGACCTTCCGCGCGGGAACGATCGGCACACTGGCGGACAAAACGGCCTTCGGATATGTCAAGAATTACTATGAAGAACGCGGCGAGCACAAGCGGACATGTGAGATCGACCGCATCGTAAACGGATGCGTCGGCATCAGGAGGACTACAGGCCAGCATCCGGGAGGAATCATCGTTCTTCCGTTCGGCGAGGATATCAATGCGTTCACTCCGGTGCAGCATCCCGCGGATGACAGTACCAGCGATATTATTACTACGCATTTTGATTATCATTCGATCGACGCGAACCTGCTGAAGCTGGATATACTGGGACACGATGATCCCACGATGATCCGTATGCTGGAGGATCTGACAGGTACGGACGCGACAAACGTGCCGCTGGATGAGCCGAAGGTCATGAGTCTCTTCCGGAGTACGGAAGCGCTGGGGATCACGCCGGAGCAGATAGGCGGAATACCTCTGGGAAGTCTGGGAGTACCTGAATTTGGAACCGATTTTGTAATACAGATGCTTCAGGACACCAAACCTCAGTGCTTTTCGGATCTGATCCGTATCTCCGGGCTTTCCCACGGAACGGATGTATGGCTGGGAAATGCGCAGACACTGATCGAAGAGGGCAAGTGCACTATCTCCTCGGCCATCTGCACAAGGGATGATATCATGGTATATCTGATCAGCAAAGGACTTGAAAGCGAGCTGTCATTTACGATCATGGAATCGGTCCGCAAGGGAAAAGGACTGAAAGAGGAATGGATCCGGGAGATGAAGGCTCACGACGTGCCGGACTGGTATATCTGGTCCTGCAAGAAGATCAAATATATGTTCCCGAAAGCCCACGCCGTGGCTTACGTCATGATGGCTTACCGCATCGCGTGGTACAAGATATATTATCCGCTGGCTTACTATGCGGCGTACTTCTCGATCAGAGCTTCAGCATTCAACTATGAAAAAATGTGCATGGGACCGGACCGTCTCCGGGAGTATATCGAAGATTTCAAAAAACGAAGCGACACCCTGACATCACAGGAAAAGGATCAGCTGAAGGATATGAAGAGCGTGCAGGAAATGTATGCCCGCGGATTTGAGTTCATGCCGATAGATCTTTATAAGGCGCAGGCTCACAGATTCCAGATCATAGACAATAAACTGATGCCCGCGCTCGATACGATCGACGGACTCGGAGACAAGGCGGCAGACGGCGTAGTGCTGGCGGCAAGAGACGGAAAATTCCTGTCAAAGGATGATTTCAGAAAGAGAGCAAAGGTCGGAAAGACTATTTCCGACACGCTTGACAGGCTTGGAATATTCGGCGAGATCCCCGAGACGAATCAGATTTCTCTGTTCGATTTCGCGATCTGAGTATATATTTCCCGGAAAGACAGCCGGTGGTGCTGTAAAACAAAAAAACGTGCGGCAGATTTGATCAGGTGCCCAAAAACATGATTTTGGGGAAGGTCATTATCTGCTGCACGTTTTTTTGAGCCATAGGAAATTCGATTGCTATGGCAAAACCCTCCGGGAAATGCACACGCCGCACAAAGGAAGGCGGCTGTGCTGCCGTGCGGCGGCGCGGAAAGACCCCTGTGCTTCCTGCAGACTTCAGGGGCTGGAGAGTTGAAATCCGCCTGCGGACTTTATCAATCCTCCAGCACTTCACGGAGCGCCGCCAGAAGCCGGTCGTTATCTTCCTTTTTCATAAAACAGAAACGGAAGAATTTATTGTTCAGGAACGGGAATGTGGAACAGTTCCTGATCATCATGTTTTTGCGGATGCAGTGGTCGAACAGTTCATCCGCGTCTACATCTTCACGCAGGATCTTTACCAGGATGAAATTGGCGGAAGGCTTAAATGCCTTCACTGATTTCCACGAGCAGAGCTCCCGGTAGACCCGGTCACGTTCTTCTGTGATCAGATCGAGCGTTTGCTTTTGATAATCTTTATCCCGGAACATGAGACATCCCGCGATCTCCGCCAGTGAACTGATCGTCCAGGGGTTCTGTCTTGTGCTGACCTTGCGGATCATATCCTGATTTCCGGTGACGGCGTATCCGAGCCGCAGACCGGGCGCGGCGAAGAACTTGGAAGTGCCGCGGAGGACGACCAGATTCGTGTAATAGTTCGTCAGTTTAATGGAAGAAACATCTGATGCGGGATCAGTGAATTCCACATATGTCTCATCCACCATGGCAAAAATACCGTGCTGAAGACATGCGTCCAGTATCCTGCGCATCTGCGGATATGTGATGGACGTGGATGTGGGGTTGTTCGGATTACAGATGACCAGCATATCAAGCCTTGATGTCAGGTGAACACACAGATCCTGCACATCAAGGAGAAAATCCTGCTCCTCCTTCAGCGGATAGTAAAGGGTGTGTCCGCCGCAAAGCGAGATCTCCCGTTCATATTCGGAATAGGAAGGTCCAAGGATCATGGCTCTTTTTGGATGAACATTTTCGATCATCAGTGAGATCAGTTCTGTGGATCCGTTTCCCACGATCACATTCTGCGGGTTCGTGCCGCAGTACTGTGCAATGCAGCTTCGAAGGTTTTTATACTCCCTGTCCGGGTAGGAGCTGATGGCGTCCAGGTGCTGACTGAGATATTTTTTCAGGTCGCCGGGGATGCCGAGAGGATTAATGTTGGCGGAAAAGCTGATAATATCCTCTTTATTAATATGATAGATTTCTTCGATTTTTTCCAGGTCGCTGCCGTGGAAATGATCTTTATGGTTAAGCATGAGCAAAAATACCCCTTTCTTGCGTAGTATTCTTAGGTGGTGTATAATCAAATCTATATGACGTTTTTTGAATGAAATAATTACATCGTTAATAATAAGATGCGTTCGGGAATCCGTCAACCACGGGATGAAAAAGCGGAAGGCTTTTTACATAGTCTGACAAAGATCGGGAGAAGTTGCATGAACAGGAAGTTTCAGGTAAGAGTACAGGCAGATCCGGAAATAGCGGCACTGCTGATATCGGAAGAAAAATATGAAGTTTCTGTCTCGGAGGGAGAGAACTTTCAGAGCTCTTTTTGGATCAGGGCAGAGGATGAAAGTAAAGTAAACGGCATTGTTACTTCCAACAACCATCGGATTCTTTTTAAGGACAATACCTTCTCCGGAACTGAGGTGCGGATCGTTTTCGGATTGGATACGACCGGCTTGAAGGCAGGAGAGAAGGTCGAAGGAAGCATCATGGTCATAAGCAGTCTGGGAGAAGTCCGCATTCCGGTGAGGGCGTTTATCACAGACAAAATGGTCAGCGGTGCGGGAAACCGCGTCAGCTCTCTGGAAGACTTTGCCGGAGTGTGCCGTGCGAGCACCCATGAAGGATTCAGGATGTTCAGGGATCCTGCTTTTGCGGATATTCTTACCGGAAATGACGCGGAATACAGGTCTTTATATAAAGGACTTTCCGAGCCGCCCACCGGTTATCAGAACATGGAGGAGTTTCTTGTGGCCGCGGGCCTGAAGGAACAGGTGGAGATCAGTTTCGATAAATATACCGCCGACTATGGCCAGGTGTCAGACACAGAAAAAGATACCCTCTATATTTACAGGAATACCTGGGGATATCTTCATATGGATATCGAGGTTGAAGGGGATTTTCTGGAAGTGTCCAGAAAAACGATCAGCTCAGATGAATTTATAGGTAAAGTATTTGCCCTGGATTACGTGATCAGACGCGAAAAACTGAAGACCTGGAAAACAACGTCGAAGATCAGGATACACAGTCTTCATCAGGAAATCACGTTTACTGTCTCCGCATCAACCGGAGAAAGCATCCTGAACTTCAGAGAAATAGAAACACACCGTCAGAAAACAAAGCTTGCAGAGCTTCTGCTCGACTATGAACTTGACAGATCGGACGAGGGCACATGGTATATCCGGTCAAAGACCATCATAGACGACCTTTGCATTTCATACCCGTCGAATGCGGGATATGTCCTGTATAAAGCGTATCTGGCCATGGTGCGGGGAAAAACGTCGGAAGCCATGCGTGTGATATGGCCGATAAAGGACGGCACGCTCCCCCTGCGTTATCAGGAAGAGAGGGCAGCCTATCTTTATATTGCAAAGAATATAGGGCTTCTTCCCGATGAAGAAAGCAACATACTTCCCGAACTGGAACAGATATCTGCCATGGTGCCGTCGAACATCCTGGTACTATATATGAAACAGTCGGAAGAATCACGGCGCAGAACACTTGATGACATGGGACTTCTGCGTCAGCTGGAATTCTGCCACGATACGGGGTGCAACAGTCCGCTGCTGTATATGTACGCGTGGAAGATCATAAGAAAAAATGAAGCGTACCTGAGAAAACTGACGCCTTTTTACATGCATGTACTGAGTTTTGCCATGCGCAAAGGCGTCATCACCGAAAGAGCGATAAGAAGGTGCGCGTTCCTTTCTGATAATGTGAAGCGTTATTCAGGTAATATATTCCGGTTTTTGAAAAAAGGATACGAGATGTACCGCTCAGATGATATCCTGGAGGCGGTCTGCCGTCTGATCATCAAGGGAAAGCCGGTAAGACGGGCTTATTTCGTCTGGTATGAGAGGGCCATCAGGCGAAATCTCCGGATCACCAGGATATATGAGTATTATATGGAGACGCATGACGGAAGTCTGGGAAGACCTCTGCCCATGCAGGTCCTGATGTATTTCGCCTACAACGATACCCTTTCGGACAAGGTAAAGGCTCTGCTTTACGCGTCTGTCATCACACACAGAAAAACAAATCCGGCTGTGTATGATATGTTCTCCGGAAAAATGAGGACTTTTGCGGAGAGTTCACTGGAAAAAGGCCTGATCAATGAGCATTTCACGGTTCTCTACAGAGAGTTTTTCGGGGAACCGGAAAACGGAAGGATCGCGGCGCTGATGGCGGATATCATTTTCAGACATAAGATCGTGACTGAAGATCCGAGAGTCAGAAGGGTGATCGTAAGATATGACGCTCTTGGCGGGGAACAGGCATATCCTGTCGCCGGCGGGACCGCGTATGTAAATATATATAACAGGAAAGGCTGTATCCTGTTCGAGGATGAGCTTCACAGGCGTTTTACCGACGCCGCCTGCACGCAGGAAAAGCTCATGGATGAGGAAAGGCTTGCTTCGGTATGTCTGTCTATGAATGTTCAGCATCCGGGAGTTTTGCTGTACTGCTGCGGAGAGAACATATCAGACATCAGGATAGATGATGAAAATATCGAAGCCTTTCGCATGATCCTGGAGGATCAGCGGTTTGCCGAAGATTACAAGCTTGCGGTCCGTCAGAAGCTGATGGATCATTATCTGCAGGAAACAGATGAGAAGAAACGGGCGGATTTTGTATATTCGATGAATGTTCCGCTGTTCGTGGCCGCCGATAAGACAAAATGCGTCACGCTCCTTGTGGAAGAGGGCAGATTTGTAGAGGCTTTTGCAGCCCTTGCGGAGAATGGTTATGAGCATATCGATCCTACGCTGATGCTGAGAATGACCAGGGAGATCATCCGCCAGACGGACCTGAAGTATGACGAGGAGCTGCTGGCGATGGCAGTTCATGTGGTCCGGGGCGGAAAATATGACGAGATGGTGCTGGAGTATATGCGTTTGTATTACGACGGCTCGGTAAAGGATCTCTGCGCCCTGCGAAAGATGCTCTCAGGGTTTGGAATGGAAACCTATTCGGTGGATGAAAAGATCCTGAAACAGTGCGTTTTCGCTCACACCTTCCCGCAGGAAGAGACCAGTATCCTGAAGGCGTATCTGAAAGCGCAGGGAAACATTCAGGTGATCACACAGTATATGTCATATATCTGCCGGCAGGAGCTGATGGGAAGACGCAAGGTTTCGCGGGAGATACATCAGATGATCGAGTCATGCTATGAGCGGCAGTGGAATCTTAGCATTAGCACGCAGATATCGCTTCTGAAGTTTTACGCGGACATGAATCCGGCAAGCCCGGATCAGAGATATCCGGAGAAAAAACCACCGGTATACTCCGGTGCGCGGATGTCTGATATCAGCCGCCTTCTGGAGACTCTTCTTGCCAGAAACATCCGCTTCGGTTTTTACAGGCAGCTGCCCATGAAGCTGATCGAAAGATATCAGCTGGAGGATAAAGTCTTTATTGAGGAACAGTTCCTCCCTTCAAGCAAGGTCACGATCTGCTACAGGATCCACCGCAGCGGCGGGGAGGAAAAGTGGTACAGGGAACAGATGAGAGACGTGTATCACGGTATCTTTGTAAAAGAGCTGCTCCTGTTCTACGGAGAGAAGGTCACATATTATCTGGAGGTCACACAGAACGGAGTGACAGGAACCACGGAAGAAAAAACGATAGAAGCTCCGGTTTCTGACAATCCCGGAAGAAGCAGATATAAATTGCTGAACCGTATGCTGAAGCTGCAGGATGAAAAAGATCTTGACGGACTGAAAGCGGCTGCGGAGCAGTATCTGAAGCAGGAAGTCTTTGTGGATACGTTCCTGCAGCTGATGTAAACAGGAGGAGATGATTTGGGCTACAGAAAAATTATCATGGGAATCGACCTGAATGTCAGTTCGCCTCAGATCTGCTATTTTGATATGGCAAGCAGGAAGACCGGAGCCAGACTGATGAAGATCGGAAACGCCCGTGTGAATCTTACAGAGATATTCGAGAAGGCTGACAGTATTTCCGACGACCGGGTGGCAGAGGTCCTTTCGGGAGTCCTGCGCGAGGCGCTGTCCACTGTCGGTATCAGCGATGTAAAGAGAGAGATCGTCGGTTTGATGTTTACGGTGGAAGATCTTTCAAAGCCGATGGTCACCCTTCTTCAGAAGGTATTCGCGCTCCTTGGCATATCAAAAAGCAGAGGCTATATGCAGGATTATAAGGAAAGCGTCTACTATTATATCATGTATCAGAAGCAGGAAATGTGGAAGCACAACGCCGCCTGCTTTGTGATCGGCGAGGAGAACGACGTAAGCTTTTATTCTCTGTCGCTGAACAGGAAGACCTCTTCGGTCACGGCGTCGGTAAGGGTGGAGGAGCTCGGAAACTTCGGAGATGATCCGGAGACAAAAGGCCGGCTGCTTGCCGGGATCATCAGAGACACGCTGAACAGGGACATCTATTCCAGTGTTTTTGTCACAGGCAGCGACCTTGAGCAGCCCTGGGCTCTGGAGTCCAAAAAAGTTCTGGTAAAAGGAGGAAGACCTGCTTTTACCGAGGAATATATTTTTGCGCGGGGAGCATGTTTCGGAGCAAGGGAAAGAGCTGATGAAAAGCGGATACGGGGAATATCCTTCGCCGGAGATTCGCTGGTCCGCGATAATATAGGAATGAACGTTCAGGTGGGAGAAAAGACAGCCTACTATCCGCTGATCACCGCGGGCGCTCACTGGTATAACGCAAGACATGACTGTGAGTTCATTCTCGGAGATCAGAAGAGAGTCGTCCTTGTGATAAGCAGTTCAAAGGAAGGCGGACGCAGACTTTGCAGGATCGATCTGGAAGGACTGCCGGACAGACCGGCAAGGACCACGCGGATCCATCTGCACGTTGAGTTTGAATCCAGAAATCAATGTACGGTGGAAGTGGAAGATATGGGCTTTGGAGACATGTTTCCATCCTGCGGTATAAAATGGAAAGAAGTACTGGAGGGCGTCAGATGAGTGAATGTATTTTATGCCAGGTGAGGCGCGCTGAAAAACCATTCTATATCGAAAGCACAGGTCTTAATATCTATTCCGTGGAAGAACTGATCTACTTTATGATCAGCAATCTGCCGCTGCTGGATCAGGAATTTATGACCGGAGAACTGATCAGATGGATCAAGGACGAACTGCGTATGAAAAGACTGGCGCAGAATCTGGTCATACTCACAAAGCAGGAATTCAGAGTGCGCGACACGCTGCTGATGCTTTACCGCGAGGGCGGATATCCGGATGCGGTCATGATGAAGAAGGCTCTTGAAGAGCTGACAGTACTGGAAAGCAGACCGTCATACGACAGGATCAAGCGTAAGGGGGATACCCTTGTAAAACACAGACGTTTCCTGAAAGCTGCGGACATCTATCAGAACGTGCTGGATATGAAGGAAAAAGAAGGATACGGTGCCCAGTATATGGGCGTGATCTATAACAATATCGGATATGTTTACGCGAAAATGTTCCAGATGGAGGAAGCTGTTTCTTATTTCAGACAGGCTTATGAGCTCCTTCATACAAAGGCGTCGCTGAAAAGCTATCTTTATGCGGTGTATCTGAAAGACGGCGAAAAAGCATACAGACAGCTGGCGGAGGAAGCAGGACTGGATGCTGAAACAGAGGCGGAGATGGAGAGAGAACTGTCCGGGTTAAAAACGCCGCGCATGCCGGAGGATCTGGAAGATACGCTCCGGAAATGGGTGGATCAGTATCATCTGGTTTGTGAGTGAACCGGAGCTTATATTACAGATCGGACAGGAAAGAATGAGGAATAGTATAAATGGAACTTCTGAGATTGATGTTCAATAGTATCATGCAGCATACGATGGCGGTCAGCGGCGTATCGGTCATTCTGGCGGCCGTTGCATGCTTCTGCGGCTATAAGCTTATGAAGATAGGTATCGCGCTTATAAGCGGCTGTGCAGGCTTCGCGCTGGGAGTGATCATTTTTCCGTATTTTGTCACGGGATTATCAAGGCCGCTCCTGCTGCTTATCGCGTTGAACTGCGCCGCTTTATGCGTCATTATTGCCCTGAAATTCAAGGCGCTGGGAGTTTTTGTCCTGGCGGTGATCCTTGGAACCGCACTGATGAACACTATCACATTTCCGCAGACTGAGAGCTGGCGTATCATAAGTATGCTGATATGGGCGGTCGTCGCAGTCGTGTCCGGCGTGATGGCAATGCAGTACGAACAGAAAGTGATCATTTTTTTGTCCGCGGCAGCAGGATCGGCGGTCATAGTTGACCAGGTGAAAAACTATGTGACACTGCCGGGCGGAACAGAAAGAAGCACGCTTGTTTTTTTTGCCGTTCTGCTTTGCATGGGAGTGGCCGTTCAGTGGCTGACGACAAAAAAATAACAGAGAGAGCATACATATAAGCGATGCTCCCCGCCTTAAAAATTACGGCGAAAAACGTAAAAATTTCCGTTTTTCCATTGATATCTGAAAAAAACATTGTTAAACTCTGAAATGGATAAAGTTTTAGAAATACGGCGGTGACAAAAATCATAAAAGATCACTGCCGCGCGGGGTTTTTATTTATGGATAGAATAGATTATACGATCCTGAAATTACTGCAGGATAATGCCAGAGAGACGGCGTCTAGTATCAGTAAAAAAATTCACTTATCGGTTTCGGCCGTGATCGAGCGGATCAGGAAGCTTGAAGAGAGCGGGGTGATCAAGCAGTATACGATCATCGTGGACGAACAGAAGACCGGATATGAGCTTACCGCCCTCATGGAGGTGAGCCTTTCAAACCCGAAGTATTATGACAACTTCAGCCAGACGATCCAGGAGATGGAGCAGGTTGTTTCATGTTACTATCAGACAGGGGAGTTCGATCTTCTTTTAAAGATCGCATGTGCTTCTTCGGATGAGCTTGATCAGACTCACAGGCAGATCATGAGTCTGGATGGCGTAAAAGATACCAGAACTCATGTAGTCCTGAAAAATGTAAAAAATATTTATTCTGCCATCAAAAAACCTGACGCAGGCCAGAAGTGAAACAGCTTCGGTCAGTCAGCATTCCGGGGGCGCAGGGGGAGAGGATTTCCGGCTGCCCGGTCAGAATTTCAAATATTTGCAGGAGGAAGATGGTTCATATGGAGCCATATTTAAGAACATATGCGGAGGTTTCGCTTTCAGCTATCGGACATAATATAGAGGAGGCGAAAAAAAGGATCAGCGAAGATACAAAGCTTCTGGCTGTGATAAAAGCCAACGCCTATGGGCACGGGGCGGTCCGGGTGGGAAAATACCTGGAATCCGAAGTGGATTATTTTGCCGTGGCGACGCTTGAGGAAGGCGAAGAGCTGCGGGAGAACGGGATCACTCTTCCCATTCTGATCCTTGGCTATACTTCTCCGAAGCAGTTTGAAGAAGCAGTCAGAAATGACATAACGGTTACCGTGTACCATGAAGAAGCGGCAAAGGCCATGAATGAATGCGCCGCAAAGCTGGGGATGAAAGCGAAGGTACATGTGGCGCTGGATACGGGGATGACAAGGATAGGCTTCCAGATCACTGAAGAAGATGCCGACGTGATCGCGGATATCTGCAAACTTCCCGATCTGTATGTGGAAGGCGTTTTTACACATTTTTCATGTGCCGATCAGGAGGATAAGGCATACTGCATGAGGCAGCTTGAAGGTTTTGAATCCATGCGGCGCATGCTCAGCAGCCGCGGCGCAGAAATCCCCGTCTGGCATATATGCAACAGTGCGGGAATCATGGAATTCGATAAATACAGATATGATATGGTACGTTCCGGCATTATCACCTACGGAATCTATCCTTCGGAGGATGTACGAAAGGAAAATCTGGACCTTACACCTGCGCTGGAATGGAAGGCCCGTGTCATTCATGTAAAAGATGTGAAACCGGGCGTTGGCGTCAGCTACGGAGCAACTTTTGTGACAAAAAGAGAGACCACGAGGATCGCCACCGTATCCGTCGGATACGCAGACGGATATCCACGCGCGCTTTCGAACAAAGGAAGAGTTCTGATCAGGGGCAGCTTCGCGCCTATCCTGGGGCGGGTCTGCATGGACCAGATGATGGTCGACGTGACAGACATTCCCGGAGTTCAGGTGGAAGATGTGGTAACGCTGGTAGGAAAGGACGGCGGAAACAGGATCCCGATCGAAGAGATCGCAGATCCGGCGGGACGGTTCAATTATGAAATGCTCTGTACCATAACCTCCCGTGTGCCGAGAATATATCCCGATAAATGACCTGCGTTTAGCGGGAAGCATATAGAACACGAAAGATCTCCCATGCCGGAAAAAAACAGGCATGAGAGATCTTTCTTTGTTGTGTCACAGGAAACTGCATCAATTTCCTGTGACACAAACCCTCCGGGGGATGCACACGCCGCACAGAGGAAGGCAGCTGTGCTGCTGTGCGGCGGCGCGCAAAGTCCGGTTCGCTCGCCGCAAGCTTGAGGGGCCGGGGGGGCTGAAGTCCGCTCGCGGACTTTGTTTTATATATGTTAGTAAGTGGGTGCTAATATATATTGTTCACTTGCGTGTGATAGTTTAATGTAGTAAAATGTTAGAGCACGAAATCGCAAACGTGCCGTGGAACCGGTAAACTAAGTCATAATTGAGAGGGAAGAAATGAAGAAAAAAGTAATCAGCTCAGTTCTTGCCGCCGCTATGTTTTCAGGTATCGTTTTTGGCAGCGGGATGCTGACGGGAACATTTAAGGCGGAAAATGTACAGGCGGCAGAGAGCGATACCGGCAGTGATGTCGAGTATATTAAAGACAAAGGTACACTGGTGGTCGGAATTACCGATTTTGCGCCGATGGATTATAAGAACGATGAAGGCGAGTGGATCGGATTCGACGCTGATCTGGCAAAAAAGGTGGCGGAGGATCTGGATGTCGAAGTAGAATTCATAGAGATCGACTGGGATAATAAGATCCTTGAACTGGATAATAAGAGCATCGATGTAGTATGGAACGGAATGACCTACACCGACGAGGTGGCTAAATCCATGAACTGTACGAACGCATACTGCAATAACGCGCAGGTCGTGGTCGTACCGGCGGAGGACGCTGACAAATATCAGGATGAGGAAAGCCTTTCAGAG
>OCVV011343805.1_pt1 | contig 16407 bp, 21 predicted proteins | sample 1539721 | NCBI WGS metagenome assembly OCVV01 (sample SAMN02144230, study PRJEB22623) | gut metagenome | biome: sheep rumen | host: Ovis aries | place: New Zealand
GGACCTCGATATCGCCGTTCATCAAATCCACGATGCTCTTGGTGATCGCCATCCCAAGGCCTGTGCCTTGGATTTCGCTCTCGGAGGCTTTCCTCTCCCTTTCATAGGCGACGAATACGTTCTTCACGAACTCCTCCGACATGCCGATGCCCGTGTCTTTGACCGAGATGATGTATTTCGCATGCGAGGCGGACTCGCATTCGGCTTCGTTTACAGAAACGGAAACTTCGCCCTTTGAGGTGAATTTGTATGCATTCGACAGCAGATTCAATAAGACGCGGTTGAGCCTAAACCCATCGACGATGACATGGGGGTGAGCCAAATCGCAATTCACCGAGAAGGATAAGCCCTTCTCCTCCATCTGCAATCTGAAGATGTCGTATAACTCCCCGAATAGCACGCGAAGGTCATTTTCCTCTGGGTCGAGTTCCATTTTCCCGGATTCGATTCTGCTCATCACAAGGATATCGTCGATCAAAGACAAAAGATGGTCGCTCGCGACGCGGACTTTCCCCAAATATTGATGGATCGTCTCGACATCATCGCTTTTCTTGGCCAATTCCGAGAAGCCCATAATCGTATTCATGGGCGTGCGGATGTCGTGGGACATGTTCGCGAAGAACATCGTTTTCGCGGCGTTTGCTTTCCTCGCCTCTTCCAACGCTGCGGAAAGCAATTCGTTTTGCTTGGCCCTCTCATCATGGATCTGCGTGGTGTCCTGAACCAGCAAAACGAAGAACTGCACGTCGCCCGTTACCTTATAGAATGTGAATCGCTTGTAGAATATCTGCTCTTTGTAGACGATGCGGACATCAAGCTCATAGGACGTTTTCTCCTCAAGCTTCTTCGCGACCGTCGCAAGGTCGAGTTTGGACAATACCTCTTCTTTGTCTTCGCTTTCCGGCAGGCGGTTCAATAGATGGGTGTCGAGGAAATCATGGTAGGAGCCCAATTGGTCTTTGGGCAAAATGGCGGCTGCGCCTTCTTGCTGGCCGGATGCGATCAATTGGTAAGAGCCTTCGATGATGGAGCAAACGATATCGTAACGATAGGACAGGGCGCGGTTGAGAATCGTATCGAGAATCATCCTCTCGTTGTAGTCCTCTTCATTCAAAAACGCTATCACGTCCCCCGTGGATGGCTCTTCCGCCATGGTGACTTGGAAAGAGACGAAGGCCGCGTGGCGGTCATCGCGCTTGACCAAAAGCGTCTCGGAGGCCTGGTGATGGCCCAAGGCGTAATACTCAAGCAAATCCTGGCGCTGGAACGATTTGCAGTCGGAGGAAGAGAACCTGGTGATTAGGTTTGGAGAGCGGGCGGATAGGATATCCTCATAGCTCGCCCCGATTTTGTCCGATGGGTATAAATCCATGCCGCCCAAAGCCAAGACGGTGTTTTTGGTGAGGTTGACCCGGAAATAGGAAAGAGAGGATTTCGATAATTCCTGAACCTCCTGCTCCGTCCTTTCGTAACGCAGCTCGGCTTGATGCATTTTGGAGCGGATGCCGTTGACGATCTTGAAGATGATCCAAAGGAGCAAGAATACGAATATGGAGCCGCCCAGCAATATTCCGGCGACGATCAAATCGGGATCGCCGAATATGCCGACCAGGACATATCCGATCAGGAACATGATCAACAAGACGCCTGGGATGTATAGCAAAGCCTTGCTGGGCGAGGATTTGCCTAGCGTCTTCATTTCCTTCATGAACAGGAAATAGCGGATGATGTTGTAAACCATCAATGCCGCACCACTATATACGGCGACGTAAAACAACCACATATGCAGGCTTGATAATATCCTATTTCGTTTGTAAACGAAACCGTTTTCAAAATCTTTGCGCTGAAAAGAGGAAATAGTTAAACAAATGCAACGTTATTCCAATTGGCTTTTGGGAGCGCGACTACCGCTAGCCACTTTTCTTATCGAGCCTTTGACTCTCCGCGAGCTCGGCGAATAGCCAGCCCTACTGCAGATGGATTATAAATCCCTTCTGCATGCCGATAAGGCTTTATTCTAATCGAAATATAGGTCGCACGAATTGCAATGATACATCCCAGGGCCAACGAGGAAATCAACGTCGGAGCTTTTGCACTTCGGGCAGTCGGGCAAGCGAATGAGGAATCCGCCGTTGACGGCTTCCAATTGCTCTTCGGTCAATTCGAAGCCTTCATCTTTGGCGAGTTGGAGCAGATCGCTGGTGCAACTGCATGCTTTGACCTTGGCAATCTGATCTTCGGTTAAGCCCTTCAAGAACTCTTGTCTCATTACACTATTCTTCCTTGGTTCGACTAATATAACGCTTGTTCTGCCACAAAAGTGTCACTAAAACTAAAAACTTCATCAATTTGATTTATGTTTCAATTCCCTCTTCAGAAGAATTATTGCAAAGCATCAAAGGAATTTATGAACGAAAAGCGCTTTGCGTTTGCTTAAGAATGCCTAGATATTGCGCCCCATTTCATATGCTTGGAGCAATTGGCCATTCCCCTCAATCTCGTTAGGACCATTCAGCCCACCGATGAACAGGGTCTTCTTGAGTTCGACTCCCTCAAAGCAATCGATCCAGCCTTGGAGCCCGTTGATCGCTTTTTCAGGGACATGGCTTTCCTCTTCTGCGGCAACTGCCAAAAAATAGATTTCCCTGAATTTGTAATCCCTCGAATACAAAGAGTTGGCCCTGTCGATCAACGTCTTCATCTGACCCGACATCTCATAGTAGTAAATGGGCGACGCCCAGACGATGACTTCGCTTTCGCACATCTTGTCAGCGATGGCGATGGCATCGTCGTCGATTACGCATTTATGCAGTTTTTGGCACGCTAGGCAACCGCGGCAAAACGCGATTCTTTTATCTTTCAAAGAGATGAATTCCACTACATGTCCCGCCTCTTTTGCCCCTTTTTCAAATTCGCGGGCCAGCCTTTCGGAATTGCTTCCGCTCCTGATGCTGGCGGAAATAATCAATACTTTCTTCATAGTCTACTCTCCTTTCAAAACGAACGAGACGGATGGCTTATTCAGCAGATCGTCCATCTCGGGCTGGCTTAGGTCGATGTGCCCAAGCTTTGTGTAAGACCAAGAGCTTTCATTGTAGAAAACCGATATGGCGTTGCCATTATATAGAACGATATCGCCCGGGACCACATCCATCTGAACATCGCTTCTTGGGATAGAGGACCCAATGGGCCCGGTTTGCTCAAAACCCCCGTATTCATGCATGCTTATGGTTAGGGGCAACATCTTTTCGAGGGCTTTTACCGATTCGTTGTCTTCCCATGACACGTTAAGCCTCCTATCATCGATCAGCAGTTTCATATCCGTCTCCTTTTTGATATATGCGTCAAGCCAATTTCCCACCTCTTCTTTGCTGGCGCTTGCGGAGAAGCGCCTCCCCTCCAGCCAATTGGCCTGAGGTGCGCTTTTGGCCAAATTGGCAGCGCTGCTGCCGATGGGGGAGCTTCCCGAGGTGCAGAACGGAAGGATCGTTTTGCCTGAAAAATCGTAAGACTCTATGAAAGAATATAGGATTTTAGGCGCTTGGTCCCACCAAATGGGATAGCCCAAAACGATGGTGTCGTATTGCGAGACATCGGCGAGGGAGGATTTGATTCTCGGCCTAGCGCTTTCGTCGTTTTGCTCCCTATTGGCCCGGCAATCGGAATTGTAATCGATGTCTTCCGCGGTATAGGCTTGCTCCGGGACGATCTCAAAGATATCGCTGCCCAAATGCTCTTGGGCGTAGGAAGCGATTTTCCTTGTGTTGCCGGTCACGGAGAAGTACGCGACCAGCACATCGCCATCGCCTGCATCGATTATGGGATTGCTGGTGCCGCTTTCGCTTGCTGCTTTCGGCGAGCAGCCAGACAAAAGAAGCAAGGGGAGCGCCAAAGCGAATGCTCTATTCATATTCATCTCCTAATGTATTTCTCGTCTTCTTCATCGATGAGCGATTGATATTTCTCCACCTCCATATGAAGGTCGTATTTTTCCCTGAGCTCTTTGATTTTCCCCATCAGCGGAAGTTTGTGGTGCTTATCCAGCGCCTCTTGGTCCGCCCACGAGTCCACCAATAATACGGATTCGCCTTCGTCGGCGGGGAAAAAGTATTCGTATCTGAGATTGCCTTCCTCTTGCCGGATCTGCTCAACGATTCCGGAGGAAACCATTTCATCGGCAAACCTCTTGGCGCTTCCATTGCTGCCTTTGTAGCGGATTAGCACAGTCAACATAACATTCCTCCAAGAGCTTTGCCTATATGTATTTGATCACTTTCGCGGGATTCCCGCCCACGACGGCATTATCAGGAACGTCTTTGGTGACCACCGCCCCTGCTCCGACGACGCAATTTTCCCCGAGGGTGACGCCCGGGCAGATAATGGCCCCGATGCAGATCCAGGCATTCTTCTTGATGGTCACTTTCTTGAAATAGTATTTGTGATGGCGGTCATGCAGGTCGTGATTGACCGTGGCGATCCTGACGTCGGGGCCGATCAATACGCCATCCTGGATCTCGATGATCCCAGGGGAAAGGAACGTCACGCCTTTGTTGATCGTGATGTTTTTCCCGAATCTTACCCGGCACCCATTGTCGCAATAAAACGGCGAGACTATGGAGACCGATTCATCCAATTCGGTTTGGAATAGCTCATTCAATAGATCCCGATAATCGGGATCGGTCGGCCTTTTCGCCGATATTTTCAGGCTCAAATCGTGGGAGCGGACGATTTCCTGCAGCCCATCTTCAAAATACGGCTCATCATCGCGGGCCGCGCCATATTTGTCTACGACCTCGAAAAAGCGATTCATATCCATGCACCTATGCTTTCCCCGACATTATAAAGCACGGCTTCGGCTTATTCCTGCGCCTTTTCCACTCCAAGGGTCAGGTTGAGCAAGTCGATGGTCAGCAGATAATGGCCTTAATAATTATATTTATTAAGGAACAATAATCCAATTTTTTGTCAATAATGCATCGGATTCAAAGCGAAGAAAAGCACACCCGCAGCATCGCGAGCGCGCCATCGCCGTCATGAGGCCATTCGAACGGCTATTGTTTTTCTTTCCAATATCTGAGGTTGGGAAGCATTCCCCTCATATACGCTCTAGCTTGATCTTCTGGGAAGCCTTGGGCGACCATATGCGGGATGCATGCGTCAATCAATCCATCCATGCTGTCGTATGCGAACTTCTCATCGCGGTAGCACCACTGGCAGTATTCTTCATTGAGCGAACCGTCTTTTTCCCTGCTCATCAGCGAATCCTGCAACGGCATGCCGCAGCATTGGCATACCAATTGCCTTGGAGAGCCAAGAAGGGTGTTGATTGAGACGTCGAATAACTTGGACAGCAGTTTCAATGTCTCGGTATTCGGGATGGTTTCCCCCGTTTCCCATCTTGAAACGGCTTGCCTTGTCACCATCACTTTTTCCGCGAGCTCTTCCTGGGATAAATTGTTCTTCGTCCTTAATTCCAGTAATACGTCTTTCGTTTCCATTTCGCTTCCTCCGATTACATTTTATGATCTTTCGTCTTCTCATCAAGCAACACGTCGTTGCTATGACAAAAGCAAAAAAACGAAAAGAGCTGAAATTGCGCGTCAATCCCCTGCTTCCGACTGCAAAACGATTCGCCAAGTCATCCTTCTCACGGGCATCAATTCACACGACTGACATTCAATGTCACAGAGGCTAACGATACCGCCCCAATGACCGCGATCAAAATTGGAACAAACTAATAACCTTTGGAACGCATAATCTATTTTTAGATATTCTTTTTGATGAACTCCTCAATCTTATCAAAAGGAATCTTATCGTGATTTATGCCACCATCATATAAGTCGCAGTGCGTAGCGCCTTTGACTAATAAAAATTCTTTATTGTCGCCTTTTAATAATTTGTATGCATCTTGTCCGAAGTATAGCGAGTGCGCTTTTTCGCCATGAACAATCAAAACAGCGCTTCTGATCTCTGAGGCATAGGTAAACAATCTTGTATTCAATAAAGATGTTCCCGCGGTGATATTCCATCCACCGTTGCTATTTAAACTGCGTGAATGGTAACCGCGTGGTGTTTTATAGTAGTCGTAATATTGCTTTACAAACCATGGATAATCAGTGGGATCGTCAACCACTCCACCACCAAGTTTATAACTACCGTTTTTAAAATCGATTGTTCTCTGATTATTGATGGCCACCCTTGCTTGATATCGGCTTTCTTCATTATTGCCTTCATCAAAATATCCATTGCCGGTAACTCTGGACATATCGTACATAGTGACGGCAACCGTCGCTTTTATTCTTGTATCGATGCATGCGGTTTGAATAGCCATGCCACCCCAACCGCAAATGCCGATGATAGAGATTTTATCGTGGTCAACGATATCTAAATTAGATAGATAATCGACTGCGGCTTGGAAATCTTCAACGTTGATATCCGGTGAATTCATGTATCTTGGTTCGCCACCGCTTTCACCGGTAAAAGATGGATCAAAGGCAATGGCTAAGAATCCTCTTTTAGCCATCTCTTGAGCGTATAAGCCACTTGACTGTTCCTTAACTGCTCCAAAAGGGCCGCTTACCGCTATTGCGGGAAATTTATTCCCTTGCTTAGGCCAATACATATCCGCAGCAAGTTCAATGCCAAAATGATTTTTAAAGGTTACTTTCTGATGATTGACTGATTCGTCTTTTGGGAAGACTTTATCCCATTCATTAACTAGTTTTAGCATTTTATGTTCCTCCGTTTATTTATGTTTTGGTAATTCATCAACTTTTAGAGTAGGCTCAGGATTAGGCCAACCTTCCACCGCTTTCTCCGTTCCTGCTTCAATGGCTTTTTCGTAATAAGCTTTCTTAAAATCTATTTGCTTCTTGTAATAATTGAGCTCGGAGCGTTTTTCAGAGCCCAATATCAACACAAATCAACAACACATGTTACAGATATGAAAATAAAAACATCTCTGTTGAGACGTTAATATTTGTCAATCAGGGCGCTGCATCCTGAATCGCTAGCCAATCCATTTCCGAAGAAATGCGTCGTGGTCGCACAGCGACTTTCCACCTTTGACACGTTTATTTTATCACATTAACAGTTAAATCCACTACTCGATATTCCACAATTTTTGTAAAGAAATAGGACTGTTATTTTGTATCAATCCAATTTCACTAAGTTGGCAGGGTTTCAGCGTTTTGATACAACGCTACACTTTGTTTAAGTTACGCTACGCCATCACAATTTTTGCTTTTTCTTAAAGTAATTGCCTTAACAATAAGCAACCCAATAACAAAAACGGAAAACAAGAATATCGCACCTTGAGTAAATAGCTGCATTAAATACATCTCGTTATTTGTTTCGGTGCTAAAAGTCATAATAAGACTGAATTCCATCATTTGTATTGTGTATAGTGCTCCAATGAAACCAAGAAATGACAAGACATATTGTCTATCTGTTTTATCTTTCTTTACTAACTTTTTGATGGCAAGAATCATTTTAAGCGTGCCATATAAAGCGTAAGCATAAATAAACCAATCAATAAAGTAGTGAGGAGAGTCCTTAAATAGAATCGTTAAAACAAAAGCTGCCATCATAGGAGCAAGAACCATAACCATTGAAATCGCTCCAGCAAGATAATGATTTGGTTTTATGTGATACTTTTCTATAGCCCACTGCCACACTTTAAATAAAGCCATAAGATATGAAAAGATACAGTAATTAACTAAAATCCAATCAAATTTGACAATAACGAAAACGAGGTGGATTGTGCCCATAATTAATGGACCCAATAAAGAACAATAAAAATCAATATTGCCTGAGTGATAGATGCCAATCATCTTTTTAACTAGGTTTTTCATACAGCAATATCATAGCGAAAAGAAAAAGGACTGACACATCGTATCAGTCCTGGGTTTTTAAGCTGGTGACCTGTACGGGATTCGAACCCATGAATGTATCCTTGAAAGGGATATGAGTTAAGCCTCTTCTCCAACAGGCCACATGGCGCTTGCTATAGGATTCGAACCTACAACCTGTCGGTTAACAGCCGAATGCTCTACCGTTGAGCTAAGCAAGCACATGCGCTCGAAAATCGAGCGTGGACATTTTAGTAAGCGCAAGGGCAGTTTGCAAGAATTTTCTAGAAGAATTTCCAATTAGGAAAGTTTCTTTTCAATCGCAGCGCAGAGTTCGCCAAAAGTTTCGAAGGAAGAAAGCTCTTCGGCGGCAAAAGAAATGCCATAGGTATCTTCGAGCTCAAGGCAGTATTCAACGACATCAAGGCTGTCGAGGCCGAGTTCTTTCAAAGAGGCATCATCGCCAACTTCTTTAAGGTTAAGCCTCTCGGCGAGGCCACGACGGATTTCATCCATTTGTTTAGCAGACATAGTTTTTTCCTCGGGGGTAATTATAGACAAACATGCCCCCTGTGACAAATGCCATTTGCCCAAACAAAAACCGGACGGCTTTGTTCCCGCTTTGCGGCTCCGCCCGGCTTTGGTTGGTTTGCGTTATTTTGTTGGTTTATTTATCGATGCTATCGACGAAAACGATTTCGTCGCTGGCTTTTTGGGTGATGCGCTCCTTCGTGTTTTGGAACGTTCCCCAAACAGCGGCCGCGACCGCAGAGAAGACCAACAAGACCATCAGCATACCAAGAAGCTGACCTTTGATTTCAGACATGCGTGCTCACCTCCTTTCCCCAGACAAAGTCTCGTAATATCCGACGATGGTCGATCGCTTTACAGTGATCGTCATCGCTTCGCTGGAAATGATGATTGGCTTATATGCGCGCGATAATTCAAATGTATAGATATCGCCGATGCGCGGTGCTTGATATGGGATCTTCAGCGTCGCGCCGCACTGATCGATCCATTTTCTTGTGGCATCGGTCACCTTGCCGTCCATCGAGATTCGATAAGAGACGGTTAGCGCAATGGAATCCAAGTCGGAGCGGATGGCTGAAATGCATAGCATGTCCCCCGCGAACAGAAACACGACGACCAAGAAAATAAGCGATAGGAGCAATCCGAGTTTATATGACATACATTAGGCTCCCCATGATCTCCATCAGCGCGACGACCAGCATCATCATTGCGATGCCGCTTCCCGCCAAAGGAAGAAAAGACAGATTCTGCAGCGCCTCGATTCGCTTTGCTTTTGCTAGGGCGTGGCGGTCATCGCTCAATTTTCCGAAGATATGCTGGAACTGCGCGATATAGACTCCGCCCTCCCCTTCATCGATCATCGCATAGATCGCAACCATGACTTCCCTGACCTTCATATCGGGGAAGCGAGACGAAAAGTCGATGAATGGGGTCACTGTTTTATCGTTTTCGATCGAGCTCAATAAACCCTCGAGCCTTGCCTTCATCCGTGAGGAGGAGAAAGGCAAGATGGATTCAAGGGCGTGGAATACGTTGTGCCCATTCGCGATATAAATGCCGAAGAACGTGAATAGTCGGACGAATTCCTCCAGATCCTCGTCATCCCTCTTTCTGATGCCCCTTGGATAGCGCATCCCGAAAACATATACGAATAGAATCAAGACGACGGCGGGGATGAGCATCATCACGCCCATGCCCTTCCAGAAGAAGATGCCAACGGCTAGCCCAAGCGAAGCAAGCACGCCGGAAAGGAACAATATGCCTTCTTTGGTTTTGCTAAGCCCAAGCTCTTTGAAATAGTAATCCAGCTTTTTCATTTGGCTTTCCTCCTCTTCGTCCATTGGAGCCTAGGCTTGACCCTGGTGTAGAAAGCCGAGTAGACGACAAGCGAGACCAGGAAAAAGGCGAAATACGCGATGATGGATATTAAATAAGTGAAATTACCTTCCAGATAAGAGAAGAAATTTGCGAGGCCAACGCGAAGGAAAACCACGATTGCGAGCGAGATAATCCACAGCAATGCGAATTGCAAAACGTTTTTCCTCGCGTTGGCCGAAAGGGATTGGCGCGTCTCCTCAACCCGCGTCAGCTCTTGCATCAGTTCGCTCGATATTTTGATGATATCGCCGCCTTGTTCGACGTAGATGTCCAGCAAAGACAGGAACATCCGATATTGCGGCAATTCGAAATAGGTAGCCAAATACTCAAGTTTCTCCCTAGGCTGCAAAGAGCTGATGGAGGCGACGATCTTCTGGAATTCCTTATTCGGTGAGGAAGATGCTGTGTCGAAGGATTTCTCCAATGATTGGCTGACCGAAAGGGAAACGATGAATGCGCTGACGAAGCGATAGCATTCATGGTTTTGCTTCGCTAGGGACAAATACCTCCTGAACATCGGCTCGACCAGAAGCAGAAGCACCACCAAAAAGACCACGAGCACCCCTGCTCCAATCAGAAGATTGTTCGATGCGAAATATGCGCATGCGGCAGCGATCAAAGACAGTATTACGATGACGCCATAGTTATTGTTCATTTTCCCTCCTCCCACATGATTTCGATGGTATGGGTCGCCTCTTTTAAGATTCCGATGCTCTCGATTCGGCGATATGCCTTACCGTGGATATAGGATTTCTTGAGATATACGAACACCGAGAAATGGTGATAGATGTCGCTTAGGAGATCATCGAATTCCAGTTTTTTCTCGCACATCATCGCCATGCGCGCCATGCGGTATGGCATGGCCTGAATGTCTTTGGCGTGGAACGTCGTGATGATAGGATGCCCAGCCATAACCACGCTTAACGCATCCAGCATTTCTCCGCCGCGGGATTCGGCGACCAGAAGGTAATCCGGATTGTTCCTAAGCGCAGCGCGGATAAGCGCCGAGAAAGATGCTTTCTGATTGCGCTCATCCACCACCCAGCTCGTCAAATCCAATTCGCCATCGCCGCGGGACAATTCCAATTCCTGGACGTTGTCGATGACGATGACGCGGGTACAGGGCTCTAGATGGCGGAGCAGGAATTTCTGCAATTCCGTTTTGCCGGTTCCCGTTTCCCCTCCGATGACGATGGATTTTCCTTTGTTTAGCGCATCTAGAAGGATTTCCTTAGTGTTTCCGGGGAAGAATCCATCGTCGTTTTCCAAAACCGACTCAGTGGAGGCGATGCGCAGCGAAAACGAATATGCCTTTCGGTTGTTTACCCTCACTAAGGAAAGGAACATCGCGCTGAGTCGATATTTATCGAAACTTACATCCAATACGGGATCCAAATAGGAGAATTGCTTTTCACTGTAATTAGCGATTTGCCTTAGGAAATCCCCAACCTCCTGAGAGGAGACTTCTCCTTCGTATTTTTTGCGGCCTTCGGTATTCGAAACATAGAAAAGAGCGACCCCGTTATATGAAATATCAGTGACTCCTTTCTTCTTCAGCAAGTCCTGAAGGAAGGAGGATTCCAAATATTCGACAAGCCTATCTTCCCGCTGCATCATTTGTTCTCCTGAAGGGTGAAATAGGCGACCCTCTCGAATTTCTGGAATGCGGAAATGTCGCACTTCAAAGTCACGCTGAAAGAACGAGGCAGATTGAAATCGATGACGCCCTTCTCGTTATAGAACAGGTAGCTTGCTTTATAGGTTTGGACATAGCGTTTCAAGGAGCTCTCGAAATACGAATTGACGGCCGCTTTGGTGGCATCGACGCTGAAATAAGGGGCATCCAAAAGGTTGCCAAAGCGGCCGTAAGATATGACTCCGGATTCCGCGACGCCTTTATAGAGGCCTAGATATACGCGGTTAACGCCGGAATAGACGATGTTTTGATGGAAAATCGAGAAAGCGAATATCATCGAAAACGCGACCAGAAAAAGATTGCCCATATTGCTATTTCCCCTTTCCGATGACAACGCAGTATTGGGAATCGGAACAGCTTCCGAACAACTGCGTTTTGTCAAACGCGCGTTTAATTTCGAACCGCATGCTGTCTTTATAGGAGGTCAGCTTCTCCAGGAATATCCCAATTGCGTATGGGTCCGCATCATGGCCTAATCCCGCCCTGCAGTAGAAATCGGAAGAGGCGAAATAGGTTTCGGGATCATTGGGGTTCGCCATCAGCATCTTCAAGGTCTGACGATGGTAGTAATGCGGAGTCCTAAGGCGCAGGATGTAAGCGGAAAACCCATCCACGTCCCTCCTGGATTCGCGGACAAGCCTCAAAGGGATGCGCACGTAATTGACCGTGCCGAGCGTTGGCTGATAAGGGTATTCCATGTAGTCGTTATAGACATTCATGTATGCCGTGGCCTGCGTTAAGTCTTCCGAGGCCATATTGTTCTTATAAAGGATCGTCATGTTGGAGATCTGAACGCATCGCGGCGCGAAGCTCTCCAATTCGGTGCGATAGTTCAGGAAGCGGTACTTCTCCTCTCCCTCCACCGGAAAAACCGTGGTGTTATAGGCTTTATACCTTTTTGTGTCGACCGTCGTATTTTCCTCAGGGCATTCCCATCTCAAGATCCTGCCGACCGTCACATTCAGGCCTTCCGAAAACGAGAAAACTTGACCGTGCGTGTTGCCATTGATGAATCCCTTTTGGTGGATGGCCATGTAGAATTTATCGCCATGCTCCGTCCAATGGGATGGAAGGTAGATGGTTTCGCTGACCATCGTTTCCGACCTGCCCATGTAATTGAATTCATTCTCATATTCATAGGCGACGCTTGAGTATTCGTCCCAGTAATAGCCGATCGTCAAAGTGAAAATCGGCTTTCTGGTGATGACTGCCTCAAAATGGAAAGGGATATCCCTTCCCGAAATGACCGGCCCCACTTCCCAATAGAACTCGGGCTTTGTCGGATTGGCCCCCAAGCAAGACAAAGCGCCGGCGGCCAATATGATGAGCTTTGGCGCCTTCCTACGCATTGGCCCACTCCCTGCAGAATTTCTCCGCGACCCTGCGCACAAGCTTTTCATGGCTGCCTGCGCTGTAATAAGGCATGAACCAAAACCGATAATGCCTTCCTTCTTCCATCAGGTCGTATATGCACACGCGCTTTTCCAATTCGTTCAATTTGCGGAATGCGACCATCGATCTGCGGACGAAATCGTTCTCGGGGCAGCGCGGGCAGAAGGAAAGGGAATATTCATTGACGTCATAGATATGGGTATCAGGGCTTTTGCCTACCCCCAGAAATGCTTTTCGCAGCAAAGCCGCAATCTCCTTTGCCGAGCGGATTGGACGCCTATGCTCAGGATGATATGTTTCGAGTTCCATTTTTTGCCTCCTCACTTATTTAATTGGAGAGAAATGGCAAAAAAGGACTCAACTTTTTTCAAGAAATTTTCAAAGTTGGCTATTCATCGAAACTATTTTTTTCAAAAATTTTTAGCTTCAGGCACTATAATATTGGCATGATCGTTCTTGTGGGGGCTTCTGCCTCAGGAAAAACCGAAATCGCGAAAACGCTGTTCCGCGATTTTCGCATTAAGAAAGCGGTCACCCACACGACCCGCCCGATGAGGGTTGGGGAAGTCAATGGAGTCGACTACCATTTTGTGACCAAAGAAGAGTTCCTTCGCCTCAAGGATTTGGATGCCTTCGTGGAGACCACTTGCTATAACGGAAATTATTACGGCTGCTCCAAAGCGGAGATCGCCGACGACAAATGCGTCATCGTAGACCCAAATGGTTTAAAAAGCTTCCTTGCGCTTGGCAATGAGCGCATCATCTCGTTCTATCTAAGGGCGAGCGAGCAGACCCGCCGCGCACGCATGGCGAGCCGCGGAGATGGCGAAGAGCTGCTGAAAGCGCGCATCGAAAACGACAGGACCGCCTTCGCGGAAGAGGCATTGCCTCCATTCGATTTCATTCTCGATACCGATACGAAAACCCCTGAGCAATTGGCTCAGGAGGTCATCGCTTTATATAAAGACAAGCTCAGTCTTCGCTGACTTTCCTTCTTGGATGATAGATGATTTCCACTTCTTTGGTCGTGAATTGATCCGCTTTCAGCACGACGAAATCGTATTTCCCCATTTTGAAATGATCGCCCTCTTCGGCGAAGCGGCCTAGCTTATCGTTGATCCAGCCGGACAAGGTGGAATAATCCTGGTCCAGGATATCGTCATCCAAATCGAAATAATCGAACACGTCCTCGATATTCGCGCTTCCCAAAGCCAGATAATGGTTGCGGGCTTTCCCTTTGATGATGTCGGGTTTGACTTGCTCCGATTCGTCCCACATATCGCCCACCAGTTCCTCTAGGATATCTTCCAAAGTCAAAATGCCTTCGGTCCCGCCGTATTCGTCGACGACCAAAACGATGTGATGGCGCGTCTTCTTCATTAAGGCCAAAACGGAAGAGATCTCCATCGTCCTGGGCACTGGGGTGATGGGGAGAAGTAGTTTTTCGATGGATGGCTTGGATTCGCTTAGCATCTGACGCAGCAGCGCTTTGATGGAGATGTATCCGACCACGTGGTCCTTGTCGTCTTTGTAGACGGGGATGCGGGAATGATGGAACAATCCGTTGGAAGTAACGAATTTGGCGAGGTTCGTGCCCCATTCGATCCCTTCCATCTTCACGCGCGGCGTCATGATCTGGTAGGCGCAGGTGTCTTTGAATTCGATGGAATTCGCGATGAGCTCGGAGGAGTCTTCGTCGATGACATCCCCTTCTTCCAGCTCCTCCACCATCAACGCCAATTCCTCGTCGGACATGCTTTCGTCGACTTCGTGGCGTTTGATGATCGGCTTGGTGAGGAATTTCGCGAATGCCGTGGTCACCTTGACGATGGGGAAGAAGATGATCTGCGATAGGCTTACGACCGGCGCGGCGAACCTAGCAACGTGGTAGCTGCGGTTCCTGGCGATGGCCTTGGGAACGATTTCCCCAAAGGTCAATATGATGAGAAGCATCGAAGCGGAGACAATCGTTGATGTCACATTCTCATCGAAGCCGTTGTCGATGGCGAGGTTGATCGCGAAAACGGTGCCCAAAGAGGAAGCGAGGATGTTGACCAATGAATTGCCGAAGAGCAACGTCGTGATGGTCTCTTCATAGCCTTCCGCAAAGCGAAGCGCCCTGGCGGAACGCTTGTCCCCCGCTTTCGCTTCGCGCTCCAATTTGCGCTTTGGGGCAACCGAAAACGCCATATCGGATGCGGAGAAGAAGGTCGAGAACAGAAGCAGCACCACTATCGCGGCCAAGTAGAAATAGGAAGAAAGCCTCATCATGCTTTCCCCCTTCCTGCGACGGGCTCTTCAAGCTCATCGATTTCGCCGACGAGCTCTTCCAAGACGTCTTCCATCGTGACCATGCCAAGGACATTGTCCTTCTTCGCGACGATTGCGATCTGGGAATGACGCTCCCTGAAGATTCCTACAAGGTCATCGATTTTGACGCTCGGGGACACGAATACCGGCTTCTGCAAGCAGGACATATAGGAAATGCGCGGGTCCTGGAAATAGGCGCTCAGGTAATTCTTGACCACCAAAACGCCGACGATGTGCTTCCTGGTTTTGTAATAAACGGGGATGCGGGAATAGTCGGTTTTCTTCAAAAAGTCCAATAGCTTATCGGTTGTGAGCCCAGAAAGGTCGATCATGACCATCTTGTTCAAAGGCGTCAAAACCTCCGCGACCTTGGTGTCGTCGAAGTCGAGCGTTGCCTGAATGATATCGGATTCATTCTCCTCAAGAAGGCCCATCTCCTCGCTTTCCTCAACGGCGGAAGCAAACTCCTCTTCCGTTATATCCGGCGCGTCGGAGGCGCGGACCATCTTCTTAGCTAAGAAGGAGATGAAGCGGAAGAACAGGGAAAGCGGATAGAAAAGCGTGGTGAAAAGAAGCATTGGATAAAGGTTTATACGCACGATTCTGTCTGGTATCGCTTTGCCAAGGAATTTCGGGATGGTATCGCCGAAGATGAACGTCAAAATAGACAGCGAGACGGAGGCGATGATGGAAATCCAGGTCTCTGAAATATATGGGGAAAGGATGCCTAAGAATAAGCGTGTTGAGAAAACAGAAATGAGGATGGCGAAAACGTTGTTGCCAATCAAAACCGTGATCAACGTGCTATCGAAGTGTTCGTATAAAGCGACGATGAGTCTGGCGGTGCGCTCGCCCTTCTCGGCCTTAGCCTTGAATTTGTATTTGCTAAGGCAGGCGAACGCGGTCTCAGTGGAGCTATAGAAGCCGCACATCGCAATGCAAAAAACAAGTATTCCGATGTAGAGCCAACTAGTAGGGTCCAATTGACCACCGCCTCCTCTCTCTTCCTGCTATGCAGGGGCGCCTGAAATATCGGCGGAATTGATTATATCAAATTTCCCACCCTTTTTGGCCTTGTGTTGATGGATGACCGGTTTAATGGCATTTTCCAAAAAATGTCCCAGCCCTCTATTCAACTCAAATATCGATACATGTATCGATTATTTTGATAAAAAAGACCAGCGTGGGCTGGTCTAGAATAGAGGGCTGGGATTTTAATCTTCGTCGTCTTCGTCTTCGCGGGTTCCGGCG
>OCVV011150088.1_pt1 | contig 16403 bp, 20 predicted proteins | sample 1539721 | NCBI WGS metagenome assembly OCVV01 (sample SAMN02144230, study PRJEB22623) | gut metagenome | biome: sheep rumen | host: Ovis aries | place: New Zealand
AGAGATTTAGTAAGAAAAATATCAAACCGGAATGTCTGAAATATGCTTTTCACCAAAGATATGTGGAATTGTTGATGAAAGAGGAGAAATAGCAGCAATGTATAAAGGTATTCCACAAAATGATATAGGAATTAATTCAGATGTTATAAATAATGTATCAAAGTCAATTGGAATAAATATGCTAATAAGATCAATGGGGCCTCAAATTATTATTTGTGATGAAATAGGGTCAAAAGAAGATATTGAAGCAATTGAAAAAGCAACTCTAAGTGGGGTTAAAGGAGTTTTTACTGCACATGCATCAAGTGTAGAAGAAATAAGACAAAATTCAAACTTAAATAAATTAATAGAAAATAAAATGATTCAAAGAATAATAATTTTAGATTCAATTAATAAGGGAAAAATAAAGCAAGTTGAAAAAATAGTATAATGAGTTACTAAAAAATGTAGATAATTATTGATGTTGGAAGTGAGAAGTATATTTTAATAAATAATATATTAAATATGGTTCTAAAAAATATTTATTAAACATATATTATCTGTAGAGGATGTTTATATGGAAATATTAAGATATTTTTTTTTATTTGGTATTGTAGTAGGAAGTACAAGCATTGGTTTTATATTATCCAAGGGATATTCAGATAGATTAGATGAATTAAATGCATTTAATACTTTAGTAAATATACTACAAAATTCTATAAAATTTACGAGATTACCTTTAAATGAGATTTTTGAACAAATTGCTAATGTTACAATAAAAACTAATGTAAAGAATATATTTATAAATTGCAAGGAAAAAATTGCCAATATGAGTTTAAATAGTGCATGGAAACAGGCAATAGATGAAGAAATGTATTACTTAAATATGAAAAACGAGGACTTAGATGTTATAGAAACTTTAGGAAATACTTTAGGGAAAACAGATATTGACGGGCAAATAAATGGATTAAACCAATTTAAAGAAAGATTAAGTATTCAAATAAAACAAGCCGAATTAGAAAAAAACAAAAATTCAAAAATGTTCAAAAGTTTAGGAACAATTGTAGGTTTAGTAATAGTAATACTACTTTTTTAATTTGGTAAATTGGGACCGGGTACTTTTTGCACATGGAAATTTGGGACTGAGTATTTTTTTACAAAGGAGAGAGAATATAATGAATGTTGATTTGCTTTTTAAAATTGCTGCAGTCGGAATTTTAGTGGCTGTTTTGCATCAAGTTTTATGTAGAGCAGGCAGAGAAGAACAAGCGATGATGACAACTTTGGCAGGGCTAGTAATAGTTCTTACACTAGTAATAAAAGAAATAAGCTCATTATTTGATACAGTAAGAACACTATTTAGTTTATAAAATTGAACTGATAGAATATAAGAATTCAATGCATTGGGGTGAAAAAAAGCATATGGATGAAGTCATAAAAATAGTAGGAATAGGATTGATAGCTCTAATACTTATTATAATTATTAAGCAATATAGACCAGAATTTGCAATTTATATTTCTATAATTTCGGGTATTATAATTTTTTTCTATGCAGTGGACAAACTAACGAATATAATTGATTTATTAAAGCAAATTTGTAATCAATCTGGCGTTAATAATAAATTTTTGGGAATACTGATTAAAATGACTGGAATTGCGCTTTTAGCAGAATTTGCAATAAGTATCTGCAAAGATGCGGGGGAAAGCTCTTTGGCAAATAAAGTTGAGCTAGGAAGCAAAGCAATAGTAATTTCAATGTCTATACCGATAATACATAATTTACTAGAAATAATAATTAACTTAATGCCAAATTGATGTGCAAAAAGTACCCGGTCCCAATTTGCCAATTTACCATGTGCAAAAAGTACCCGGTCCCAATTTGCCAAAAAGGAAATACTGATGAAAAGATTTATTATTTTTTTGATTGTTTTTATGTTGATACCTAATATTTCATGTGCAAATAATGATTCAGAGAGAATAGATTCATCTGCTATTATTAAAAAACAAGAAGAAACATTTGGTATTAGAGATTTTTTGAGAGATTGTGAAAGATATGCTCCAGATTTTATTAATGATTTAAATATTAAAAATCTATTTAATAATTATGTTTCAGGTAATTTTGACAATAAAAGTATTTTTAATAAAGCAGGTAGCTTAATAAAAAATGGATTTACAGATGTTTTCAAAATATTACTAAGTATTATTGTGATTGTTTTAATACATAGCCTTTTAAAAGCATTGACTGATAATTTAGAAAATAATAGTGTTTCTCAAATTGTTTATTATGCTCAATATATTTTGATTGTTACTATAATTATGGCAAGCTTTTCTGAAATTTTAGATAGTATTATAGAATCAATTGATAATATGGTTGGTTTTACGAGAAGTTTAGTTCCTCTTTTAATAACACTTATGATATATACAGGAAATATTACAACAAGTACAGTGCTAGAACCTGTTTTGTTATTTATAATTGAATTAATTGCAAATATAATTAAAATAGGCATTATTCCGATTGTATCTTTGATAATGGCTTTAATAATAGTATCCAAAATAAGTAATAGAGTGCAAATTCAAAAAATATCTAAATTTATGAAATCAAGTGTTGTTTGGACTTTAGGTATTGTTCTTACAGTTTTTATAGGACTTGTTTCATTGGAAGGAAGCCTTACTTCAGCTATAGATGGGGTAACAGCGAAAACCGCAAAAGCTGCAATTAGTTCTCTTATACCAGTTGTAGGTAAGGTTTTAGGAGATGGAGTAGACAGTGTTTTAGGATGTGGAGTAATTCTAAAGAATGCAGTAGGGGTTATGGGTGTGATTATTATAATAAGTATATGTTTATTGCCAATTATAAAACTCGCTACTTTTACAATAATGTATTCGGTTTCATCAGCTATTATCGAACCTTTAGCTGATGAAAAAATTGTTAAACTTTTAGATGAAATGAGTGATGTTTTTAAACTATTACTTGCAATTATATGTAGTGTAAGTGCTTTATTAATTATTGGAATAACATTAGTTATAAAAATATCAAATAGTGGGATGATGTATAGATGATTAGTTTTTTAAGTTCCTGGATAGGACAGATTGCAGTATCTGTAATAATAGTTAGTATATTTGAAATAATTATACCTAATGGAAATCTAAAAAAATATATAAAAGTAGTACTTGGAATCTATATTGTATACTGTATGATAACACCTTTTGTAAATAAAAACGAATTATTTGATATTGATGATTTAGATATTAAAAAATATACTACAAATAATATTTCAAAAAGTAATATAAATCAAGAAAGTATGGATAAAAGACTAGAAGTATTATACATAGATGAATTAGAAAAGAATATTAATAATAAATTAAACGAATATGGATATGAGATTTATAAATGTAAAATTGATGCAAATTTAAAAGCTAATAAAGAAAATCCAGGAATACATAAAATTGATTTGATAATAAAAAATAGTCAGAATAATCAAATTCAAATTAATGAAGTAGAAATAGGAAATAGCATAAAACAACAAGAAAAAAAAGATATAAACATCGAACAAATAAAGCAGTTAATAGCAGATTATTTAGAGATAAATCAAAATATTATTAGTATAAAAATTAAGTAAGTATGTACAATTAGTAAATAGGACAGACTTACAATTGAAAAAGGAGTAAGCAGTTATGGAAAATTTTTTCAAAAGACTAGGTGAGAAAAATCCAAAATCAAATAATAAAAGAAAGATTGAGAACCTATGCTTTTTTATTGGTATATTAATTATAACTTTAATTTTAATGAAAAGTATTTGGAAAGGAAATACTGAAAAATCAAAATTAGATGAAAAAGAAAATTATACAGATGAAGTTCTTGCTATAGAAAATAATAATCAAAAAAATAATGAAATTGAAAATAAATTGGAAGATATACTTTCTTCTATAAAAAATGTAGGAAAAGTAAATGTTTTTATTAATTATTCTGAAAGTACAAGCGTTATCCCTCTATATGATGAAAGTACGACAACAAGTACTACAACAGAGGGAGATTCTTCTGGAGGTACAAGAAATACAGTCGAAACTGAAAATCAAAAAGAAGTGGTTTTTACTGAAAAATCAGGGCTTAAAGATCCGGTAATACAAAAAACTTTGATGCCAATTATTGAAGGAGCGATTGTAACAGCTGAAGGAGCAAGTAATGCAAGTGTTAAAACTGATATTATTTCTGCTGTTCAAGCGGTTACGGGGCTTAGTATAGACAGAATACAGGTATTTGAAATGAAATGAGTTTGAAAAATAATTGGCAAATTTCGTTGTTAAACTGCATTCGAAAATCCTGCGACGTACAAAAAGTACGACTCGGATTTTCTCATTTGTTTGCCTAGAAATTTATCCAATTCTTTTCCAAACATGGGAGTTCATAGATTTCTTATACAATAAAAAAAATAAGGATTATATCTTATAGGAGGATGTATTGATGGTAAATTTAAAAAGAAAAGAGTTTATAATTTATGCAATTGCTTTAATGTTAGTAACTGCTGGATATTTTAATTATTTGAATTTTGATTTTAAATCTATAAAAACTTCTGTTATGCCAGAAAAAAACGATATAGATGAAATCTCAGATAATGGACAATTACCAGAAGAAAATGATTTGAAAGAAGATGAGAAAGATAAAAAAGAAAATAATAGCATTTGGGAATCGGAAAATGAGGGAGAAAATCAAATTGAGGTTTCATCTAATGAAAAAGAAGAAGAAACTAATAATAACAAAACAAATATAGGAGATGCTGTATTAGTAAGTAGTAATGAAACGATAGATAATACATCTGAAGTAGATGATTATTATGCAACTACAAAGCTACAGAGAAATCAAATGTATGCGGAAATAATAAAAAAATACGAAGATTTAATCAACAATCAAAATCTATCAGAAGTACAAAAATCAATGGCCACAGAAGAAATAACAAAAATTAATAATAAGAAAAATGCTATAATGATTTGTGAAAACTTGATTTTATCAAAAGATTTTGAAGATTGTGTAATACTTATTAATGAAGAGAGTGTTAACATAGTAGTTCATGTAAAGGATGGTTTAAATCAAGAAAAAGTTAGCCAAATACAAAATATTATTTCAAGAGAATTATCTACTGAAATTGAAAACATACATATTAGCGAAAAATAATCCTGTAATATTACAAAAATATTACAGGATTATTAAATTTATATTACAAAAGCAAAAATATGTTGAATAAGAAAAAAAAATGATGTAAAATAAAAAATGATATGTGAGTAATTTATAAAAGAAATAGAGGAGGAACAATATTATGGCATCAAATCCAATGCAAAGACAAGCAAGAAATTATTTTTTATTAGGAATGGTAATTACATTACTAATTGCAGGAGCTGTATTAGCTTTATTATTTATGCAAATGAATAAAATTAAAAAAGAAAATGAAGAATATGCAAATTCTTTTAAACAAGTATTTGTATTAAATCAAAATGTTAAATCTGGAGATGTACTTGATGTAAGTATGTTTACAGAAGTTCAAGCTTCAGAATCGGCTGTTCCCGTAGATTATGTTAAACCAAATACTTTGATTTCAGCATATTCTTTATATACTAAAGAAGGTGTTAAGATTACAACAGATTATACAGATGGAGTACAACATCTATATTTAAATGCAGATAAAAGCTCTGAGGTTTTAAAGGACGAGGCTACTGGTAGATACTATGTCGTAAAAAACAATAATAAAGAATTTATAGAAACAGCAGAAGCACCAGTGATTGCAAAAGTTGATGCTAAAGCTAACACAATAATGTCTCAAGCATTAGTTGCAAGATCTAATGAAATAGCTACTGACGATGTTAGACAACAGGAATATAACACTATTGTATTACCTATAGATTTAACTACAGGAGATTATGTTGATATAAGATTGCAATTGCCAAATGGACAGGATTTTATAGTTATATCAAAAAAACGTGTTACAGTTCCAGATGTTAATGGAGAATATTTAACAGATACGGTACAAATAAATTTATCTGAGGATGAAATATTGTCTTTATCTTGCGCTATTGTGGAAGCGTATAAAATAGATGGAACAAAGTTGTATGCCACAAAATATACTGATGCTGGTATTCAACAAGCATCGACTCCAACTTATGTAGTAAATAATGAAGTAGCTCGATTAATGGATTCAGATGCAAATATTGTTGAAAAGGCGAAAAATGCATTATATGCTAGATACAATAGCAACAATTTAAAATCTTTAAGAGAACAATACATAAATTCAGCACTGTCACAAAATGGAACTGAAGAAGCATATAAAACAAAAGCACAGGAAAGCATTACATCTACAAAAGAATCAAGACAAAAATATTTACAATCATTAACTACTACACCAGCCGGTTCTGCAAATGAATAAAAAATAAAACAGAAAGGAACATACTATGAAAAAAATAGGATTTATTGGAGCATTTGATAAATCAAATTTTATAATGTGTACAGCAAAGCTTTTAGAACAATTAGATTATAAGGTACTATTAGTAGATGCAACTAGTACCCAAAAACTAAAATATATTGTGCCTTCAATAAATCCTACTAAAGCATATATTACTAATTTTGAGAATATGGATTTTGCAGTTGGATTTGAAAGTTGGCAAGAAATTGAAAAATATTTTGGATTGCAATTTGACACAAATGATGAAGATGAAAAAAATAACGAAAATGAAAATTCGAAAAGTGATATTTATGATTATGTTATTATTGATGTAGATGAACCGGAAAAAATAGAATTATTTGGCTTGCCTGATGCTGAAAAAAACTATTTTGTAACTTCTTTTGATATGTACTCTTTAAGAAAAGGAGTTAATATTTTAAAAGGTTTTAATAATAATGTTAAATTAACAAAAATATTATTTTCTTACGAGGCTTATAAAGAAGACGAAGAATATCTTAATCTTTTATCTATGGAATATAAAATCGAATGGAATGAATATACAATTTATTTCAAAATATTAGGAGAAGATAATAAAGTTTTTGAAGAAAATCAAAGAGTTGAAAAAATCAGATTTAAGAGGTTAAGTGTCAATTACAAAGATTCTTTAGCTTATGTGGTTCAAGACATAGATAAGAAACATAGTTTAGGTAATATAAAAAAATTAATGAAAGAATAAAGGAGGAAAAGATGGCAATAGTTACTTTTTGGAATGGCACAAATGAGCAGTGTGGAACAACATCAAGTGCAATAGCACTTGCTACACAAGTGGCAATAGAACATAATATAAAAGTATTACTCATATCAACCTCTTTTAATGAAAAAATAATAAAAGATAGCTTTTGGAAAGAAAAAAAGAAATCAGCATTGGGAATGTTTACAAATGGAAAATCTGCTCTTGATAATAATGGAATAGAAGGTCTAGACAGGATTATTAGAAGTAATAAAGTATCTCCAGAGATTATAAAAGACTATACTCAAGTAATCTTAACAGGTAGATATGAAATTCTATTAGGAATTGAAGACAGCCAAGGTCAATATGATTTGATGAAGGATAGGTATTCACAAATAGTATCTTTAGCTGGAAAATATTATGATTTTGTAATTGTTGATTTAGACAATCATGTTGGACAACAAACTGCTAACGAAATTCTTAATGGTTCAGATATAATTGTAGCAACTGTATCACAAAGAGCAAAAAAAATTGAAGAATTGCAAAATTTAATTAATAAAACTGAATCATTGAAAAAAGACAAAACTATTATAACACTTACAAAATATATGGAAAACACAAAATATAACATAAAGAATATTTCAAGAAGTTTATTAAAGAGTAAAGATTTCGTTAACACAATTCCTTATAATAACTTGTTTTTTGAATCATCACAAGAGGCAAGTGTAATTGATTTATTTTTAAATCTTACAAAAATTAGAGAAAAAGACACAAATTATTTCTTTTTACAAGAAATAAAAAGACTATATGAAACAATACAACTAAAGCTTAGTATGAGATAGCATTTAGATTATTGATTCTTTTTAGGAGGAAATAAAACATGACAATATCAAATATTTTACTTATATTTTTAATTATTGGAATAGCAATCGGAATAATATATTATCATATTAATTCTCAAAAAAAAGCTGAAGTTGTCAGTGAAATTGATATTGATGATCAAACATATACATTAGAGAAAATGATAGAATTTATCAAAAGAAGATTGGACGAAATTACAAAAATTAACTTATATGATATTGGTCTATCAGAAGAAGAATTAAAAAGAAGAAAAAGCAAAAAATATGAACTAAAAAAAGCTTTAAAAGGTTGTACATATGGTGATGTTAATGATAAAAAGTATGTCAAAGAACTTATTTATGACTTATTAGCAAAAGAATATGGAGTTACTGAAATGAACATATCTAAAGCTATTTCTTTTGATGTTCCTTCAATGCTTACTCCACAGGATAAATTTGATATATTAATACATATATATAAAAAAGAATTTGGATATGAAGCGCTTGGTGAAATAATAAGAAAATATAAATTAGATGAATTTAAATACATACAAGGGGAAACAAAGCCTTGTTATGTTATTACAGAAGATGAAATAAATGACATTTTTGAAAAAGAAAATATAACTCTTTCTTTTGCAGATAAACTTAGTATTGTTGTCCAAAGAATTTATCAACAATATAAAGGCTATTCAAGCATTGATGAAGTTAGAGATATGAATATAGATGGTGTATCAGGTGGTGTTTCAGGACTACCAGAAAGCTTTATAAGCCAAGTTGCACAAACTGATTCTGCAGATTATTTGGCTCAAATTGAGGAACATAAAGTTCAACGTGCTTGTGATAGTATTTGGATAATGTTCCATGGTAAATCAATTAGATTAGGCTTTTTATCATTTGGAACTGAAGCAGAGCTTAAAAGAGTTTGTCAAAACATATATAAATATAATAACCCTGGACAATTATCAGATACCAATGGATATAAAATAAATGAAATGAAAGATGGATCTCGTGTTGTTGTTGTTAGACCATCAATGTCTGAAACATGGGCTTTCTTTGTAAGAAAATTTGACGTAAAACGAGCAACTCTTGAACAATGGACAGGAAAAACAGATGGAAAAGAAGATGCAATAGAATTATTAAAATACCTTGTAAAAGGAGCAAGAATTACATCAATTACTGGAGAACAAGGTTGTGGTAAGACAACTTTACTTATGGGTATGATAGAAAATATATATGAAACAATGAACTTACGTATTACAGAAACTGCATTCGAGTTACACTTAAGAAAAGTTTATCCAACAAGAAATATTTTGTCAATGCGTGAAACAGATACAATAGCAGGACAAGAATGTTTGGACGTTCAGAAAAAAACTGATGGTTCTGTTAATATTATAGGTGAGGTTGCAACAGACCCAGTTGCTTCTTGGATGATACAATCTGCCCAAGTTGCATCTAAATTTACCCTATTTACTCACCATGCTAAAACTTTTCCAGATTTAGTTACAGCATTAAGAAACTCAATGCTTAGAGCAGGAGTATTTAAAAACGAAAAAACAGCTGAAGAACAGGTCGTTCAAGTATTAAATTTTGATGTACATTTAACAAAAGACTTTAGAGGAAAAAGATATATAGAAAGAATTACAGAATGTACACCAGTTATAAGCAAAAATGAATATACTTATGATCATAGAAAAGAAAAAACATTAGAAGGAAAATTTGATAAATTTTTCGACAATGCTACTCAATTTTTTGCAAAAACAACAGATAGACAATCTTATGAATATAGAAATATTCTTGAATATATTGATGGAGAATACATAATTACAAATAAAATATCAGATAAAAACATAAAAGAGATGAGACTTAATATGACAGATACAGATGCTGAACAATTTGATGATTTTGTTGCTCGTCATTGGGGAGAAGAAAGTGTATACAGAATGGAAGATGAGAGAAAAGAAAAATCAAAATTGGCATCAAAACTTGCAAGTGCTAAAGATACTGTATCTAAGGTTACAAAACGAGGAAGAAAACCACGCTTAGCAACTTAGATAATAGAGACTCTTGAGTGTGTAACAACATTTACTCACAAGATGGGACATATTATAGTAAAATAAGAATAACCATTGAAAAAATGTGTCCCCTTACCTTAGTTGAAAGGAGAAACTAAATGCCAAATAATGATATGCTCAAATATTTGATTATTGCTACCCTTGGAATTTTTGCTATTTTAATAATTGCATATGTTATGCTTAACAAAAAAATGCAAAAATCAGAATATCAACAAATAAAAAAATTACGACAAGGAACACAAAGCAGTAATTTTTCATTTGAAGTATTATACCAAAAATTATATATTACATACTCAAAAATACCGTTTTTAAAAGCATATATATTAAAATTAAGAAGAAGGCTAGAAATACTTAATGTTGATGATGAATATGTTACCCGTAGAGATTCGGCTAAAATATTATCAATAGTATTGTTAATTATGATTCCTATAATGACAGTTTCTATTATATTAACACATTCTAATTATCTTACTCTTTCTATAATTCTTATCTTTGAAGTATTTATGGTTGATAATATATTAGATGGTATGGTTGATAAAATGGACAATAGTCTCCTTAAAGAACAATTAGAGTTTTTTGCTGAAATTAGACATGCTTATCATGAGTTTAACATGGTTGAAGAAGCAATTTACCAAATATCACAAGATGATGAAAAAAACATTTCAAAACAAGGTGAAAAAATATATGAAGTACTTATTGCAAATGATCCTGAAACAGAGCTAGAAAAATATTATGATATTGCACCAAATCCATACCTTAAGGAATTTGCTGGTATTTCTTATTTAACCAAAGAATTTGGAGATAGAAAAGTTGACAAAACGTCATTATACTTAAAAAATGTTAGTAATATAACAGAAGAAATGCAAATTGAAATATTAAAAAGAGATAAAATAGATTATGTTTTTCAAAGTTTATCAATTATCTCTATAGTACCTGTACTTGGATTAGAACCACTTAAGAAATGGGCTGTTGGAAACTTTAGTTTTACACAAAGTTTTTATTCAGGTAAAGGTGGAATGGTTGTTCAGATTCTAATAATTCTATTAACTGTAATATGCTATTTGTTATTAAGAAAAGTAAAAAACAATGGGTCAACAGATAAAAGTACTCAAAATACACAAAATCCATGGCAAGAAAAGGTTTATAAAAATCCAATTGGAAAGAAAATAGTAAATTTATTTGTTCCTAAAAAAGGGACAAAAGATTATATAAAAGTACAAAAATTACTTAAAGATTCAGCTTCAAAACTTAAAATGGAATGGCTGTATGTAAATAGAATAACAATTGCTACAGTAACATTATTAGTATCACTATTTTTATTTGTTCAATTACATAAAGTTGCAGTAGATTGGGTATATACTGAGCCTACTACAGATTATAACATAATGACTGGGCTTACTGGAAACGAATTAGCAGAAGCACAAGCTTTAACCGAAAGTGACAATAAATTTCTGAATTTGTTTAAAGGCAGGACAAAAACTACAGTACAAGATATAGTGATAGCTATGGAAAGATCTGAAGACTATAAAGATAGTAAAGATGAAGATATAAAAAAAGCAGCAGATAGAGTATACAAAAAGTTACAAAAAATAAATAAAGAAGTACTAGGTTGGTTTGAAGTATTATTATCAGTGGTGTTTATGGTTTTAGCATATATGTCACCAATTTGGTTAATGATGTTCCAATTAAAAATGAGAATGATGGAAATGGAAGATGAAGTTATGCAGTTTCAAACTATTATTCTTATGCTTATGAGAATAGAACGTGTCAATGTTGAAATAATACTTGAATGGTTAGAAAGATATGCTAATATCTTTAAAGAGCCAATATCTAGATGTGTTAACAACTATGAATCAGGGGCATGGGAAGCTTTAGAGGTAATGAGAAATGAAACTAATTATCCATTGTTTATACGTATAGTTGAAAGTTTACAAGCAGCAGTTGAAAAAATACCTATTAGAGATGCATTTGATGAATTAGATTCAGATAGAGACTATTACCAAGCAAAGCGTAGAGAATCAAATGATAGACTTATTTCAAGAAAAGCAATGATAGGCAAAGTAATAGGATTTGCTCCAATGGTTGTTATGTTTGTTGGATATTTAATTGTTCCACTTGTATTTATTGGTCTTACATCTATGAGTAGCTCAATGACTTCTATTCAGTAGTGTTGAAAAATAATTAGAATTTTGAATAAAGTTATGTGAGTAACAACACTTATTCACAAGAAGGGGACGAGGAAAAATGGAGAATGCATCAAAAGCTTTGCTCATGGCAGGAGGAATGGTATTAGCAATATTATTATTAACTTTATTACTATATGCTTGGAATTTATTTTCAGATTATCAATCATCTTCTGATAGATTAGCTGATATTGAAAATACATCTAAATTTAATCAACAATTTACAAATTATAATAGAGATGATGTACAAGGATATGAATTAATTTCATTAGTTAATCAAATAGTTGATTACAATGAAAGAAAGTCAACTGATACTCAAAATAATAATAGTGAAAATAACAAGCCTATAAAAATTACTATTAATATGCTAAATTCTGCAGAACGCAAAAAACTAGTATATGGTGATGAAAACAATGTATTAATTACTGAAGATAAATATGAAGATGGTGAAGATAAAACATATTTTACAGCAAAAGGTAGAATTAGTTCAAAATCATCATTTGAGAGTAATGTTGAAAAAAAATTAGAAGAAGCTTTAAATTTACCAGGTGGAATTAAAATAGATGAGTCAAAAGCAAATAAAGTTGCCAAAAACATAGGGTCGATTTTTCATACTGAAACGGAAATTACTAATCTTCTGGATACTAAATCTGTATATAATAAAAAAAGAGATAATGTTTTGCTTGAAATGGCAAATACGTATATAGTTTCAACTGGAGAATTTTCAAATTACACAGTTCAGCAACGTATTACTCTTGGAGAAAGCTTGGTAATTAAAGATACTATGACCAATAATTACTATAAATATGCATGTATGTATTATGAATATATGCAATTTAAAAGAGCAGTATTTACATGTAAAGCATTAGAGTATAATAATGAAACAGGTAGAGTATCACAAATTGACTTTGAATTTACAGGAAAAATTCATTAAAAGGAGTATAAATATACTATGGAGAATGCATCAAAAGCATTACTAATATCAGCCGGGGTTTTAATTGCGATATTACTGTTAACCTTATTTTCGTATCTAATGAGACAAATGGGAGATTCTGCTTCTGGAATTTATTCTAACTTAAGTCAACATGAAATTTCAGAATTTAATCAAAAATTTCTAAATTACGAAAAAAGAGGAATAAAAGCTATTGGTAAAGATAAAGAGGGAAAAAACATATATAATCCTCTAACTGTACAAGATTTAGCTACATTAATTAATTTAGCTAAAGATGCTAATAATAACAGCAAATTTCCAACAAAAATAGGTATTTATGAAAATGGAATAAAACCTCACGGTGATTGGGTAGAAAACAAAAATTATATTCAGTTGCTAAACAATAATAAAGATAATCCTCAAAAATATGACTGTAAGCAAGTACATATTAATTCAAAATCAATGTTGGTAGATTATATTATTATTAAAAAACATTCGGAATAAGGTAAGAAATATGAAAAAATTTTTAGTATTATTAATATGTTTTATAATTATTGTTTTATCAGTATTTTGTGTAAAATATATTAATTATAAATCTGAAAAAAATAAAATAAAACAAGAAAATTTAGAATATGAGAGATTTTTACATAAAGATGTTTTAGGAACAGAGCTTACAACATTTATAAATAAAGCTACAGATAATAATGAAAAAAACAAATTACTCAAAGATGAACAAGGTTTTTATATTCAAAATGATACAAATTCAGTAGAAATAGAAATAAAAATTACAGATGATGATAACACATATAAAATGGAAACTTTATATGGAGGTGGAATGGTAAATTTTGTACAATATTATAATTCAATTTATTTTGAATGTACAAAAATAGAATATAATAAATTAGGAAAAGTTTGTTATGTATTATTTGAACAAAAATCAAATTAATTTATTCGTTATTAAAGTTAGAGATGAAAATTTGAAAAACAAGTTTTTATCATCTTGAAGGATAGATAGAAAAAAATGTAGAAAGGAGGAAATAATAAAATGGAAAATGCATCAAAAGCTTTAATTATCGCAGGTGCAATATTACTTGCAATTTTATTAATTTCATTAGGAATATTAGTATACAACAATGCAAAAGGCACAGTTAATGATGCTAATTTAGATGAACAGGAGGCACAGGTTTTTAATGAAAAATTTAATCAGTTTTTAGGAACAAATAAAACAACTGAAGATCTCAAGACAATGTTTTCAACTATAATTTCAAGTAATAAATTGGAAAAAAACAAATTAAATAGAATAATTAAGGTGACCTATAAAGCCAAAGTACTTGACGGAGAAAATGCAGCAGTTACCAATAAAGAGCCAACAACTATACCAAATATATCTCCAAATAAAACTTTTACGGTAAAAGCAACATATTCAAAAGGATGTATTAGTAGGGTAACTATAACTTAGTTGTTTGGTGTATTATAATAAAATATATATTAATTAATTTTAGATATTATTGTTAGATATTAAAATTTATCCATAGAATTTAATATCTAAATGAATAAAAATATAAGGAGGAATTTAATATGGAAAACGCTTCAAAAGCACTAATTATAGCAGGAGCTATATTATTATCAATTTTATTAATTTCATTAGGAATTATGGTTTACAATAATGCAAAAGGTACAGTTAATAATGCAAATCTTGATGCTGAAACTGCTCAAGCATTTAATACAAAGTTTACACAATATGGAGGAACACAAAGAGGAACAGCATTAAATGCTTTAATAGATACAGCAATAGCAAGCAATGCAAAATCAGGACATACTGTTAAATTTAAAATTGCTTCGGTAGAAACAGAAGCCACTTCAGTTACTAGATATGCAAATTCAGTATCAAAAACTGTTTCTTTTGAATATGGTACAGATGGATATATATCTTTTATTTCAATTCCTTAAATATATGAAGTTAATTTGGAGGTTTCTTTATGGAAAATGCATCAAAAGCTTTAATAATTGCAGGAGCAATTTTAGTTTCAATTTTAATAGTTTCACTTGGAGTATTTATTTTTACAAATGCTAGTGCAAAAGCAAAAGAAATGGCAAATTTGGATGAACAAGAAGTTTCAGCATTTAATTCTAAAATAACACCATATTTGGGAAAAAGTATTTCTGGGTCACAGGTAAATGCACTAATACAATATGTAATATCTAATGATCTTGCATGTATTCAATCTGGAGAAACTGTAAAGGTAATTACTATTACATTTCCAAAAGAATCGGGTACAAATACAATAAGATTAGAGGGAAATAAATTACAAGGAACTAATGTAAAAAGAGTTGAAACAGGTGCTAATAAATATTATGAGGTACAAGGTACATATGATAGTAATGGACTAATAACAACAATTACAGTGGAATAATGAATAGTGAAGAATTAGTAATTATAAAGGAGGATATACGGATGGAAAATGTGTCAGATGCCTTAATAATGGCTGGACAAGTTTTAATTTTTATAATTGCATTAACTGTTTGTATATCTTCTTTTACAACTTTAAGAATGGGGATAGATAGTACTATTAATCAAACAGAAACTATTAAATTTGCTAAAGATTCAGATGGATATATTAACTTTATACAAAGTAGAGATAATGGTTCTACTAGAATTGTTGGAGCAGAAACTGTAGTTTCGTCTATGTATAGAGCAATAAAAGAAGATTTTATAATGTATTTAGAATTATCAAATAGTACCTTTGAAAGTGTAAAAATCAAAATTGGCGAAATAATAAAAGAAAAAAATAAAGACGGCGTAGAAATAGGAAGTTATAAAATATTATATGATACTACTAATAAATGGATAAAAATTACAATTGCAAATGATGCAAACTACAGAGCAAATGCTCTATTGAAAAATGGATTGTATGAAATAATCAAAGATAAAAAGTTTGATGAACGTCTTGGAGAGTATCAAGAAAACACAAATGAAGGAGTTAGTTCTGAAAACAAGAAAACGTATCGAATTATAACATATAAAGAACAATAATAAGTGTTACAACTCACAATGCACAGCAAAGCTACGACCTTAATATAACTGTGAATGGTAACTGTATAATTAAAAAAAATGATGAAATTATAAAAAATGTTTGCAAAATTGAAAGATAAATGGTATAATATAATTGTTTATATCGATTTTTGAAAGGAAGGAATATTATGGGAGATTCAGCAACAACAATAATTGCAATATTCTTAG
>OCVV011336212.1_pt1 | contig 16402 bp, 9 predicted proteins | sample 1539721 | NCBI WGS metagenome assembly OCVV01 (sample SAMN02144230, study PRJEB22623) | gut metagenome | biome: sheep rumen | host: Ovis aries | place: New Zealand
CCTATATAAGAAAGGAAGACACGCACCTCTTCGTTCTGGAAGAGCACGCGGCTGCGACGAATGCTCATGTAGTAGTAGAGCGAGAAATTGATGCTGCTGACTACCATAAACAGGCTGGCAACATATTCTATATAGCTGCTGTGGAAGTAAGCCATGCTCTCGGAGTGCGTACTGAAGCCGCCGGTCGCAATCGTGGTAAAGGCGTGGCAGACAGCATCGTAGAGACTCATCGGGCCAAGCCAATAGAGGAAGGCGCAGGAACTGGTCAGGACAATGTAAATCAAGAGCACCCGCCGCGCCGTGGCACCTATCTTGGGTCGGAGCTTGTCGAGTCCCAAACCTGTTACCTCGGCAGAATAGATGTTGCTGTTCTTCATCTCATAGACGGGAATGAGGGCAAACGAGAAGACCACAATGCCAAGGCCGCCTATCCATTGTGTTATGGCGCGCCAGAAGAGCAAACCTTTCGGCAGAGTGTCTATCTCGTTGATGCAAGTGGCACCCGTCGTAGTGAAGCCACTCATGGTCTCGAAGAAAGCGCTCGCCACATCCATGTCGGTGAGGCAGAGGAACGGCACCATGCCGACGATTGAGAACACTATCCATGACAAGGCAACGATGAGGAAGTTGTCGGCGCGGCGCATCCTTCTGTGTTCTTCCCTACGGCTCAGGAAGATACATAACGAGCCGACGGCTATCGTTCCGAGTGCCGTGAGCAGGAAGCAAAGCCAGTCTTTCTCATTATTGAGGAAGGCAACAAGCATGGAGAGCAACAGGAAGAAGCTCTCCATAATGATGAGCATGCCGAGGATTCCCTTTTTCACCTCACTTTTACCATTTAATCATTTACTTACCATTCGGCTCAGTTCTTCTTGTCCAGCGCGTGCTTGGCGTAGTCGATAGTGTAGTGCAGGCCACGACTCTCTTTGCGTTCGAGGGCCTGGCGTGTTATGAGGTAGCCTACGTTTATCATGTTTCGCAGTTCACAGATGTCTTTGGTGGGCTTGACGCGCTTGAAGAGGTGTTCTGTCTCCTCGTAGAGGAGGTCGAGACGCTCCCAAGCACGGTGCAGGCGAAGGTCGCTGCGGACGATGCCGACATAGGTGCTCATGATCTGATTCACTTCCTTGACGTCCTGGGCGATGAGGACTTTCTCCTCGTTCGTCATGGTGCCTTCGTCGTTCCATTCGGGCACGCGGTCGTTGAAGTCGTACTTGTCGATGACTTCCAGCGAGTGCTTGGCTGCTGCATCGGCATAGACGACGGCTTCGATGAGCGAGTTGCTGGCCAGACGATTGCCGCCATGCAGTCCCGTGCAGGAGCATTCGCCGACAGCATAAAGCCTGCGGATGCTGCTCTGCCCATCGAGATCTACCTTGATGCCGCCGCACATATAGTGAGCACTGGGCGCCACCGGGATGTACTGCTTCGTGATGTCGATGCCGATGCTGAGGCACTTGGCGTAGATGTTGGGGAAGTGATGCTTGGTCTCCTCCGGGTCTTTGTGGGTGACGTCGAGGCAGACGTGGTCCAATCCGTGAATCTTCATCTCGCGGTCAATAGCACGAGCCACGATGTCGCGGGGAGCCAGCGAGAGCCGCTCGTCGTATTTCTGCATGAACTCCTCGCCGTTGGGAAGCCTGAGAATGCCGCCATAGCCACGCATCGCCTCTGTGATGAGGTAGGCGGGATGCGTTTCCTGAGGGTTATAGAGGACAGTCGGATGGAACTGCACGAACTCCATATCCTGCACTTTTCCCTTGGCACGATAGACCATAGCAATGCCGTCGCCGGTCGCAATATTCGGGTTGGATGTGGTGGCATAGATGGCTCCTGTGCCGCCTGTCGCCATGAGCGTGACTTTGCTCAGGTAGGTGTCCACCTTGCCGGTCTTGGGGTTCAGGACGTAAGCACCGTAGCACTCGATGTCGGGCGTGCGGCGAGTGACGCGGATGCCCAAGTGGTGCTGGGTGATAATCTCGACGGCAAAGTGATGCTCCAGCACTTCGATGTTAGGATTCTGACGAACGGCAGCCATCAGTCCGCGCTGTATCTCGGCACCGGTATCGTCGGCATGATGCAGGATGCGGAACTCCGAGTGACCGCCTTCGCGATGCAGGTCGAACTCGCCATCCTCTTTCTTGTCGAAGTTGACACCCCATTTTACGAGGTCCCGGATACCCTGCGGCGCATTACGCACCACTTGTTCCACGGCTGCGGGGTCGCTGATGTAGTCGCCCGCAATCATGGTGTCCTCGATGTGCTTCTCGAAGTTATCGACCAGGAGGTTCGTTACCGAAGCGATGCCGCCCTGAGCCTTTGCCGTGTTGGCTTCTTCGAGGGTTGTCTTGCAGATGAGCGTCACCTTGCCCTTGCCTGCGTTCGCCACCTTCAGCGCATAGCTCATACCAGCCACGCCACTGCCTATAATCAGGAATTCTGTCTTCTTAATCATTGTCTTTGTAGTCTTTAATGACATGTTTTCAGCTGCAAATTTACGAATTAAGCAGCGAACAACAAAAGAAAAATCATTTTTTCTTTTACTATTCCACACAGGTGTCGCTTCAAAGAGGTATAGGTCTTTGAAAAAGGCATTAGTATTCTCTGGCAAACGCCCTATAGGGGAAGAGCAAACGCCCTATAGGGGAATGAGTGGCGCCCTATAGGGGAATGAGCAACGCCCTATAGGGGAATGAGTGGCGCCCTATAGGGGAATTACACACCCTCCTGGCGGCATTCCATCATTTTTCATTTTCCATTCTGCTTTTTAGCCTTACAACTTTTCAACTTTTCAACTTTTTGTCGTACCTTTGCACTCGGAAATGGAGCAGACGTTTAAGGAAATAAGGGAACAACTGGCCCAGCGCATCCTCATTCTCGACGGCGCGATGGGCACCAGGATTCAGGCTTTCGGGCTTTCCCCAGAGAGTTTCCACAGGGGACGATTCGCCTCGTGGCCAGTCTCTTTGGTGGGCAACAACGATGTCCTTTGCCTGACGGAACCCGATGTCATCAAGCAGATTCACCGACTCTACATCGAGGCCGGAGCCGACATCATTGCCACAAACACTTTCTCCTCCAACCGCATCAGCCAGCATGAATATGGTTGCTCGGACATCGCGGCAGAAATGGCTCGCGAAGGTGCAAGGCTGGCCCGACAAGTGGCCGACAGACCCACCCCCAACCCCTCCCTCGAAGGGAGGGGAGAAGTTACTTCTTCTGACAGCTTTATCAGTGGCAAAACTATTAACTCCTCTCCCTACAAGGGAGAGGTTGGGAGAGGGTCTGGCAGGAAGATTTACGTGGCTGGTTCCATGGGTCCCACGTCGAAATCGCTGACACTCCCTTCCGACATGAGTCAGCCCGCCAAAAGAGCCGTTTCTTTCGATGAAATGGCCGATTCTTATCGCGAGCAAGCAGAAGCACTCCTCGAAGGCGGCGCCGATTTCCTCCTCTTGGAAACTTGCTACGATGCCCTCAATACGAAGGCCGCTCTCTATGCCATAAGCGACATAAACCGACGGTTTCATCGGGAAATTCCGGTCATGGTGTCGGTCACAATCAACGACCGCAGCGGCCGAACCCTTACGGGACAAACGCTCTGGGCCTTCTATACAAGCGTCAGCCACTATCCCTACTTGCTCAGCTTCGGACTGAACTGTTCCTTCGGCGTCACTGATTTGCGACCCTTCATGGAACAGCTCTCGGCAAATGTTCCGCTGCCGATTTCCATCTATCCGAACGCCGGATTGCCCAACCAAATGGGTGAATATGAGGAACTTCCCGATTTTACCGCCTCGCATCTCCGCAAGATGGCAGAAGCCGGACTCATCAATATCGCCGGTGGCTGCTGCGGAACTGACGAACAACACATCAGGGCGATTGCTGACGCATTGCGCGACATCAGGCCCAGAACCATTCCTGCTGCAGACAACAAACTGCGTGTGTCGGGCCTCGAGCCATTGCTCATCGACCGAGAAACACAGAACTTCACGAACGTCGGGGAGCGTACAAACGTCGCTGGCTCACGCAAATTCGCCCGTTTCATCGCTGAAAAGCAATACGGCGAAGCACTCTCCGTGGCACGAAACCAAATAGAGGGCGGGGCAACAGTCATCGATATCAACATGGACGATGCCATGCTCGACAGCCAACTCGAAATGCAGACTTTCTGCCGGCACATCAGCGGAGAACCTGCCGTGGGCAAGGCCGTCCTGATGATCGACAGCAGCGACTGGCAGACGGTTCTGGCAGGACTGAAAAACGCGCAAGGCAAATGCATCGTCAACTCCATAAGTCTCAAGGCCGGAGAGCAGGATTTCCTTGGTAAAGCCCTTGAATTGAGACGCTTGGGTGCCGCAGTTGTCGTGATGGCTTTCGACGAAGAAGGACAAGCCACGACATACGAACGCAAGATTGCCATCGCTCGTCGTGCCTACAACCTCTTGACTTCCATCGGTTTCCCGCCACAGGACATCATCTTCGACGTCAATATTCTTTCAGTTGGAACGGGCATTAAAGAACATCAGGCCTATGCCGTCGATTTCATTCGCGCCGTAGAATGGATAAAGCAGAACCTGCCCTTCGCAAAGACAAGTGGCGGTGTGAGCAACCTCTCCTTCGCTTTCCGTGGTAATAATAAGGTAAGGGAAGCGATGCACTCGGTGTTCCTCTACCACGCCATTCGCGCAGGTCTCGATATGGCTATCGTCAATCCGTCGATGCTCCAAATATACGATGAAATCGACCCAAACCTGCGTCGCGCAGTCGAGGACGTCATCATGAACACCGACGACGAAGCCACCGACAGGCTGCTCGCCTTGAGTGAAGAACTAAAGAGTGAGGCCTCAACAGACAAAACTCTTGCCCCTGACTCCATGCCCCTCGCCCCGGGTCTCCCCATTGAACAGCGTCTTCAACTCGCTTTGACAAAGGGCGACAGCAGTCATCTCGTGGAGGATGTGCCCGAGGCACTTGCTAAATATGGTCAGCCGATTAAGGTCATCGAGGGACCACTCATGCAGGCCATGGAGCACATCGGTGTCTTGTTTGGCGAAGGAAAGATGTTCCTGCCACAAGTCGTCCGCTCGGCTCAGGTCATGAAGGACGCTGTGGCTATTCTGCAACCATACATCGATGCCTCGGACAAAGCAACTGGAGGCAGCCTGAAGCCTTGTGTAGTACTCGCCACAGCCAACGGCGATGTGCATGATATCGGCAAGAACATCGTCGGCATCGTGCTTGCGTGCAATGGTTTCGAAGTGGTTGACCTCGGTGTCATGGTGCCGTGCGAGACAATTCTGGAAGCCACAAAAGAGCATAAACCAGTCCTTGTCGGCATCAGCGGCTTGATTACACCGTCATTGAAGGAGATGGAGAAACTCTGCCAAACATTCCAAGAAGAGCATCTCGACGTACCTATTCTGGTAGGCGGGGCAACAACATCGGCTGTTCATACTGCAGTGAAGTTAGCACCCCTCTATGATGGTCTGGTCATTTATGGTGGCGATGCCTCGCAAACATCAGTGCTGGCAAAGCGATTAACTTCAAAAAAGACCGATTTCATCGAGCAAATAAAGGGTGAACAACGAGAGATACGTGATGCATATAACGAGCATCATGCACCCCTCACACCCTACGAGGAAGCCAACCTATTACGTCCACAATACCATTGGCAGAACAGCGAATCCGTTAATGTTCAATGTTCAATGTTCAATGTTCAATGCGAAGATCTCCTTTCCCTCATCGACTGGCGGATGTTCTTGCTGTTCTGGGGTTTCAAAGGCGAGACACTGCCTCAGCTCTTGGTCAACCCGGAGGCGGAAAAGACATTAAAGAAAGGTAAGCAATTCCTTGAGTCACTCCTGCAAAAAAGCCTGCTTGAAGTGAAAGCTTTATATAAGGAAGAGGCGGCGACAAGAAGGGGGAATGATATCGTTCTTTGTGAAGACGGACAACTCCTGCCCATGCTTCGCAGTCAATCTGCTGCGTATCATTACCGTTGTCTCGCAGATTACTTCGACGAGCAACAACCCTCCCCCATCGGACTCTTCCTGGTGACAGCCAGACCGCTGCAAGAATCGGCCAACGAAGAAGAACGGCTGATGACACATGCCCTCTGTGCTCGTCTGGCCGAAGCTGCTGCCGAAAGACTGACAGACCCACCCCAACCCTCCCTTAAAGGGAGGGAGTTCTCCCCCTTTAAGGGGGAGTTAGAGGGGGTCCGCCCTTTGCGAGTTGCCTTCGGCTACGCCACCTGCCCGGACCATTCGCTTAAGCGCATCGTCTTCGACAGGCTGCAGGCTGAACAGAAACTGGACGTCACGCTGACCGACCACTACAGCATTCAGCCCTCGACCTCCGTGTGTGGCCTGTTCATCCACCACCCCGAAGCTCAATACTTCCCTGTAGGCCGCATCGACCGCGAACAGCTCCGCGACTATTGCCAGCGTCGCGGCATCACCATCGAGGAAGGCGAACAACTCTTATCTAAGTTCATAACACACTCATCATAACATGAAAGTCATCGACATACTGAACAGCAAACAACGTCCTTTCGCCAGTTTCGAACTCGTACCTCCCTTGAAGGGAAGTGATGCGAGCCGACTCTACCAGAGCCTCGACCCCTTGATGGAGTTCCAACCTCCCTTCATCAATATAACCTGTCACCGCGACGAGATAGAATATGTGCCCAATGCCGACGGCACTTATACCCGCATGACACTAGCCAAACGACCTGGCACAGTTGCCATCGTGGCTGCCATCATGCGTCGTTATCCCGAGTTGGAAATCGTTCCTCACGTCATTTGCGGCGGTTCGTCTTGCAGCCGCGTCGAATCGGAACTGCTGGACCTCCACTTCCTGGGCATCAATAACATCATGGCTTTACGAGGCGATGCGCTCCCTGGCCAAAAGGTCTTCATCCCCGAGCCCGATGGCTTCTCGCACAGTTCGGAACTTGTCGGAATGATAAGCAACCTGAATCGCGGACAATATCTCGACCCGACAGTGAAGCAAGGCCTCAGCACCGACTTCTGCATCGGCGTGGCAGCTTATCCCGAGAAGCACTTCGAGGCTGCCAATCCGGAGAGCGACATCCAGCATCTCAAACAGAAGGTGGAAGCAGGAGCCAACTATATCGTCACTCAGATGTTCTTCGACAACAAGAAGTTCTTCCAGTTTGTTGAACTATGTCGAAAGGCTGGCATCACCGTTCCCATCATTCCCGGCCTCAAACCCATCTCGTCGAAGAAGCAGATTGACCTGCTTCCGCGTGCCTTCCACATTGACATTCCGCAGGAACTTGTCAGCCTGATGAGTAAGACAAAGACAGCCGAAGAAGCATATCAGGCCGGCATCGACTGGGCTGTCAAGCAGAGTCGCGAACTCCTTGAACATGATGTTCCTGCTATACATTATTATACTATGGCCAAACCCGACAATGTCTGCCAAATCGTAAGGGCAGTCTTCTGAGATAATGTGGCTTACTGCATTGCCAAATAACTTTAAGATTGCATGCTGATTCAATAAATACTAAGACTATGGAAACAGAGAAGAAACTTTGCCTCGCAATCGTTGTACCATGTTATAACGAAGAGCCCGTTCTTGAGCAGACCACTCAGCATTTGCTCGCTGTGCTTGAAGGAATGCAGGAGATTGTCAGTCATGATAGCCGAATACTCTATGTAGATGATGGAAGTCATGATGCCACATGGAGCATGATTGAGCAGTTGCATGCAGAGGACAGACGCATTGCCGGTATCAGTCTTGCTCACAACAGTGGACATCAGAATGCCCTTATGGCCGGACTTACCACTGCCATACGTTTTGCCGACCTGACTGTGACTATCGATGCTGACTTGCAGGACGATGAAACTGTCATCAAGGAGATGGTGCAGCTGGCTTTGCAGGGTAATGACATCGTGTATGGCGTTCGCAGTTCTCGTGCGACTGACACATGGTTCAAGCGTACCACAGCACAAGCCTTCTATAGGCTGATGGGCAAGATGGGCGTGAAGACTGTCTATAATCATGCTGACTATCGTCTCATGTCGCGTAGAGCAGTAGAAGCTTTGCTGCATTACGAGGAGCGCAACCTCTTCCTGCGTGGCTTGGTTCCTTTGCTGGGATACAAAACGGCTCAGGTGGAGTATGCTCGTAAGGAACGTCAGGCTGGTGAAAGCAAATATCCCCTTACCAAGATGCTCAACCTTGCATTCGACGGCATAACAAGCTTTTCCATGAGTCTTGTTCATATGGTGCTGTGGTTGGGACTTATTTTCTTATTGATTGCATTGGGTATCACGATATGGGTCATAGTCTGTCTCGTCCAACATAAAGCAATAACCGGCTGGTCATCGCTTATCTTGTCTATCTGGTTCTGCAGCGGCTGTGTACTTATCGGCCTTGGTATTGTAGGCGAGTACATCGGCAAGATATACATGGAAGTCAAGCGTCGTCCACGTTTCAATATAAAAGATGAAAGACTGTAAAACACCTCTGCTGCTTTGCCTGCTGGCAGTAATCCTCATCACACTATTCAGTTGCTGTTCGTGGATTTACCCTCTTCAACCCCACGACGATGTCAATTGGTTCATGGCAATAGGCAAGAGCATGCTCTCTGGCAAGTTGCTGTACACTGATGTGCACGACCAGAAGGGTCCTTTGCTCTTCTTTATCCATGAATGGGCTGCAGTTTTGTCATCCAAGACTTTTATTGGCATCTATCTGCTCGAGATACTCTGCTGCTTCATGTTCCTTGTCTTCTCTTACAAGACAATGCGTATGTTTGCCGGACACGGCATAAGCCTGATTACAACTTGCATCGTTGGCATACTGACCTATACCACAGACTTCATGTGTTATGGCGATACGGTCGAGGAATTGTCACTGCCTATCTTGCTTTACATCCTGTACAAGACACTGCGATATGCTAAGCTGAATGAGTTGCCTGACATCAAGGAGTCGGTTATCATTGGTGCACTCATGGCTGCCATCTTCTGGACGAAGTTCACGCTGCTGGCTATGTGTATGGGAGCACTCGTTGCCCTTTGCATATTGGCATGGCAGCGTCGAGAGATGAATCTTCTGTTGCGATGTCTGGCATGGGGCATAGTGGGATTGGCAATAGTAACGATAGGTGTATTGCTGTACTTCATCCTGCACGGCAACATTCAGGACCTTTACTATTCTTATTTCTACTTCAACATCTTCAAATACGTCGATGCTGGCAGCGTTGGTTCGCCTGAAGCGTGGTGGTTCATGCCACTTAAACTGGCTGGCTGGGTATTGCTTGTCAGTGTTGTTTTACTTGTTCGGACGTCTCGCGAAGTGAAGTTGGCTATAGCATGCTGCTGGGGAGCCGAACTGCTGACCTTCGTTCTCTTCAAGGTCTATCTGTACTACTTCCTCATCATCTTCGTATTTGCTCCACTCGTGATATACTTTGTCCGCAGAATCCAATCGCGTGCCGTCATCGCTTTCGGAGCAGTTGTGCTTACGTTGCTTGCAGTTGCCACGAACTACAACCTCATGACCTTGCTCACGGGCAACCTGCCTCATGCCGTTTTGCCTTTGGCTGAAACGGTGAATGCCGACAAAGATCCCAACAAACAAGTGCTGACGATTAGGTCATACGATACGGGTATCTATACGCTCACCGACTGCTTGCCTCCCATCAAGTTCTTCGTTACGCCAAATGCTTATGTAGAGGAACTTGTCACAGAGCAAACAGCTTATCTGGAGTCGCGCCAGGCAAAGTATCTCATTATGAAGACGGAAGAGCCCATCTACTATGGCTCATTCCATCCTGACCTGACGCGAGACTATGAACTGATACAAGAGGCCTCGGATGCACGCCGATATGAATTCATCCTACACCCGTTGCAATTCCTGTGGAGCTTGGGCTACATGAACAGTCTCATCGAACGTGTTTATACGCCGGAGCACGCGTTCATAACTTATCGGCTATACCGTCGGAAATAATTTACTGTGCTGTGAAGCTCAGCACTTGGGTAGTACCCGTGGCTGAACTTCCCAGGTAGATGTCATGCCATTCGGTCGTGGCATCAGCAGGCTTTGAGGTATTATATTTGAGGGTATATGTGCTGCCTTTCGTCATACCGGTAGCCGTGAAGAGTGACAGGCTACTGCTGAAGCTGCCTTCCACCGAGTAGGTGACGAGGTTGTTGCCGCTTGCATCGGCCAACGTGTAGTAGCGATTCGCTGCATAACTGATGCTGGATGTGCTGAGACTATAGCCCTGAACGGCACTTCCTATACCGCTTGAGGAGCCACCCCAACCGCCCCAGCCGCCACCGCCGCCTTGCGAACCGCCGCCACTGATAGCGATGCCGTAGCCTGTTATCTGTATGTAGGAGTTGTTGTCGCAGTCGAAGCCTTCTTCCGGACCACCGGCTGCAGAGTAACTCAGCACAATGCCATTACCGATTTGGATGGCGCCGCTTTGTCCGTAGTTACTGTCGATGGCATCGTTTCCAGTGCCGTAGCAGACGACGATGCCGCCCTCGAATTTAATTGCTCCAGCCGTGTTGATGCAATCATCATAGCATTTGAAGTAGTGCTTGCCGCCTTTGAAGACAATCGAGGCGTTCGACTTCAGTTTGCTCTCCATACCTTCAGCGCCATTCTGACCAGTCGTGACAACCATCTCGCCACCGTTTATCGTGATGGCACCTGTTGCTTTGATGGCTTTGGCCGACGATGTGCTGAGATACTTGGCACCCGTCGTGCTGACGGTCAGCGTAGGTCCTTCTGTGTCGCTCTTGCCGATGACGAGCGTCCCGTCGCTCTTGATGCCTTTGCCTCCCAGGCCAGTCATTGTGATGGAGACGGTTCCGCCTTGCAGGTCAATACTGCCGTCGGAGGTCAGCCCCTTGGCTGTCGAGTAGCTGCTGGTGGTTCCGGTGCCTGTTCCGCTATTGGTGATGGTCAGGTTTCCGCCAGTTGTGGTGAGCACTTTGTCACAAGAGATACCCTTCGCAGCAGCGCCGGTGTTGTTGATGATAATAGTTCCGCCACCGATGGTGATGTTGCCGTCGCCCTTGATACCTGCGGCTGTTGCGAACTTTCCGCTGGAGGGTGTTACGGAGCCGCTGCCTGTGATGGTGCCGTCTTTATAGCGAGTTGTGTAGTCAGTAACGGTGAACGTATAGACCGAGCCGCTTCTGGTGGGATTCGACACATTGATGTAATAATAGACAGAGGGGTTCGTGTCGGTCGGTCCGGCGACTGTCGAGGTGCGAATCGTATAGAGTTGTCCGCCACCACCACCGCCAGGACCGCCGCCACCTTGACGCTGATAATCGTCGCTCGCAAAGTAGAACTGACCGTCGGGGGCTTCGTCGAAGTCATAATAATAGAAGGTCCTTATGGTCTGACCTGTAGCCTGAACGGTGATGTTGTTGGTCAGCTGGGCAATCCTGGTACCAGTCGAGTTGTAGAGATATACGACGTCTTTCCAGTACTGGCTGGTTGTGCTGCTGAGCGCTACACAGATGCGATAGACAGTCTCCGGGTTATCGGGGTCGTCGTCGCCGCCGCCGCCACCTTCATCATCATCGACCTCCACGTTTCTCGACAGGTCGAGGGCAGCGCCGGAGCCGTTTGCCTTGATGTTGATGGTGGGCGACGTTTCGTCTTCAATGATGTTGAGGTCGCCGTCGGCACTGATGCCTTTGCCTGCTTCGGCAGTATTGTTGATGACGATTGTGCCGCCGCTGATGTCGAGGTTGCCGCTTGCCTTGATGCCGACCACGTAGCCCGGGTCGTTGTTCTCCACGATGTACTTACCGCTCTGGGTAATAGAGATTTCTCCCCTTTGATGAGGATTTCGTCCTTACTCTTGAGGCCTTTGTTGCCGTCGCCAGTCGTGGTGAGTGTGATGTTACCGTCGGAGATGTTTATCAGGCTGTCGCACTTGATGGCGGCCACATCTCTTTCGGTGACAGAAACGTTGAGCGTGCCTCCACGCAGGATGACTTGTCCGTCGAAGTCATCGCCTTCCTGAGTCGCCTCGCCCTGTATGCCGTCGCCCTTCACACCGCTAACTGTGACCGAGCCGCCGTTCATCTTGAAGTACTGGCCAGCGTGGATGCCGTCGCCTTCTGCACCGATGACGTTGATGCTGCCAGTCGTGCTCTTCACGAGCATATATTCCTTCGTCTTGATAGCGTGCGTATAGTTGCCTTTCACTGTCAGAGAGCCGCCTTTGCTGACCTCGAGATGTCCCTTACAATACAGGGCTGCTTTCTGTCCTAGGCTGTCTGGAGCGTCCTCCAGATAGTTCTCCGTCCCCTCGAGCAGCTCGAGGGCGATGCGTTTGCCGCACTTGATGTCGAGTGCCGCACCTGTAGTGCTCTTCAGGCTCAGGCCAGCCAGTCGGATGCAAGCCTTGAATGTACCGTTGTATGTGAAACTGCCCTCGGTGCTTTCTCCGCTGAGGATGAAACACATATCGCGGTCCTCGTTGGCATTCGTAAGAGTGACTGCAGCACCATTCACCTCGCTGGTGATGCCAGCCACGTTCTCCGGAGTGACCGTTGCCTGCTGTCCGTCGTAGGTGATAAACAGGGTGTCTGTCACAATTTCGGCGGTTTCATCGGGTTTTTCGAAGGTGATGCTGTCCACTTCACTCACGTCGAAAGTGTTGTCGCCGATGGTTATCTTGTCGTCTGCGAAGAGTATTTCGGTGAGGTCGAACTTGGTGTAAGAACCGTTCTTCCAAAAGTAAAAACCGTCGAACTCTGCCGCTGAGAGTGCGAGCATAACAATAGTCATGCCGACGCTAAGGAGAATTTTGGCCTTTTTCATATAATATATATAATGTATAAGCGTTTGTTGTTGGCAAAAATAGGAAGTTTTGTTTAGTTACTTATTGTTTTGAAGAAATATTCTCATACTTTTCCGCCCTTTTGCAATATATTGTAAGAAAACAAGCCCTTGCAGGCAAGAATTTCAAGGAATACTAATACCTTAGCCAACGCCCTATAGGATAATGACAAACGCCCTATAGGGGAATGAGCAACGCCCTATAGGGGAGTGACAGGCGCCCTATAGGGGAATTATAAACGCCCCAAAAGGGAATATTTTCCTTAGCACGATAATTTTCTTTTTTCTTTTTCCTGTTTTCAATTAATTGTCGTATATTTGCACTCGATAAAATATACTGAATTTGCTTTTGCAGCACAAATAGATGAAATACACAAAGTCCTTGCTACTGTTGCTTCTGCTGGCATCTTGTGCCTCGCAGCGCTCTGTACGCCACCATAACTATCAGGCCAATCAACAGCCTGACCAGATTGTTGTGGTGCAGCAGCCTGTCACGACTGGCGAGCAGGAAGGTGTGGCGCAGGGAGAACCTGTGGTGAGCGCCCGTCCGCTGGTGTCTCAGGTTCGTCCTTTCCCAGAAGGAACTTGGCAGGCCGACAAGCAGCAGGCACTCGATCTGCTTTGTCAGTCGTCGCTTTTCGAGACCACCCAGCTCGGACTCTACGTATATGACCTGACGGACGGGCTGCCTCTCTATGCCGTCAATGCTGCGCAAAGGATGCGACCAGCCTCATGTCAGAAGGTCGTGACGGCTATCACGGCACTCGATTGTCTTGGCGGAGATTACCAACTTCGCACAGAGTTTCGCACGAAGGGAAAGGTGGTGAATGGCACTTTGCAAGGCGACCTCATCGTGGTTGGCGGAATGGACCCTATGGTAAGCCCTGACGAATTGTTCGAAGCGGCACAGGATATCAGGCAGAAACAAGGCATAGAGAGCATCTCGGGCAGCATCGTCTATGACCTCTCGATGCGCGAAGACAAGCCACTCGGCTGGGGTTGGTGCTGGGACGACGACTATGGCCCACTCTCTGCCCTGCTCGTCAACGGCAAAGACACCTTCGAGAAGAACTGGCTGCAAGCACTCTCTCAGGCTGGCATAAAAGTCAATTCTGGTGCAAGAGGCAAGGAGCAGGGGGCAAGAGAACAGGCCAAGACGGTCTATTCCATTCGCCACAGCATAGACGACCTGCTGGACCCCATGATGAAGAACAGCAACAACATCTATGCAGAATGCCTGTTCTATCAGACTGCGGCCCTCGGTGGAAAAAAAGGCGCAGGACATAAAGAGGCCGGACAAAGAACGGAACAACTGCTCAGCAAGATTGGTTTGGACCCCAGTCCCTACAAGATTGCCGATGGAAGCGGACTTTCGCTCTACAATTATGTCTCAGCCGAAATGCTCGTCGCTATGCTCGGCTATGCCTGGCGAAACGAGTCGATCAAGGAACATCTGCTGACCTCGCTACCCATTTCAGGCTTCGACGGAACCCTGAAAAACCGCATGACTGGCACAGAAGCCGATGGTAACGTCAGAGCCAAGACAGGAACCGTGACTGGCATCTCCTCGCTGGCTGGATACATCACGGCAGCGAACGGACACACCCTTGCCTTCGCCATCATCAATCAGGGAGTAAGTTCCTCAGCAATCGGACGTGCCTTCCAAGACAAAGTATGCATCGAACTGTGTAAATAACCCATATTATCAATCAACTTAAATTATAATAAACACAAAAACTTAAGCATTATGAAAAAGATTTTAGCACTGGTGGCTATGGCCATCTCAATGCCCGTAATGGCACAATCACTGAGCGACGGTAAGTCTTGCGAGCAGTGGAAGAACGAATTCGAAGTGGAAGTTGCTACCCTTAAGGGCGAGCTCAACACCCTGAAACAAAAGGCAAAACTCGACGCAAGCACAGTTACAAAGTCTGAAATCAGCAAGAAAACTTCTGAACTGAAGAAGGCTCAGGCTAACCTCAAGGTCGCTAAGAAAGCCGCTTCACTCGAGAAGAAGGGTGAATCCACACTGGCAAAAGCTCAGAACAAGTCAGTCAAACTGCAGAACAAGCACACCAAGGCTGGTGACAAACTCTCGAAGCTCCAGTCGAAAGCCACTAAGGCAGAGGCAAATGTGGCTAAGGCAGAACAGAACCTTCAAAAGGCTCAGCAGAAGCTCGAAAACGTTCGTCAAGAGATTGAGAGCACTCAAACCAACATGGCTAACCTGAAGGATGAGCACACACAGACTCAAGACGACATCACTAAGGCTAAGGACTCAAGAGAAGAAGCCAAGAAGTTCCTCATCAACGGCATAAGGAAGTAAATAAATTAGGCACACCGATTTACATAAAGAGGTACACCGATTTTATTAAAGAGGTACACCGATTTTATTAAAGAGGTACACCGATTTGCTCAACCCGGCACGTCGATATTACAAACTCGGCGTGCCGCGTTTTTCCTTAAGGAATAGAGAGCTTATTTCTTAGACATGTGCCAGAGGACGATGCCTGCTGCCACGCTGACGTTCAGGCTGTGCTTCGTGCCGTATTGAGGTATCTCGAGGCAGCCGTCGCACATATCGACAACTTGTTGCTGAACACCTTTAACTTCATTACCCAACACGATGGCATACTTCTGACCCACTTCCGTATGGAAGTCCTGAAGCATAGTGCTGCCCTCACATTGCTCGACAGCAAGCACAACATAACCTTTCTCCTGAAGCCACTCGACAGCATCTTCCGTCTGACTGAAATAGCGCCAGTCAACACTTTCCTCAGCCCCCAAGGCCGTCTTATGTATTTCGGGATGGGGAGGCTGGGCTGTTATGCCACACAACACGACACCCTCTATGCGGAAAGCATCACTGCTGCGGAACACACTTCCCACGTTATAAAGACTTCGAACATGGTCCAACACCACCACAATCGGCTGCTTGTCCGACTCCCTATATTCAGCCACACTCATGCGGCCCATCTCCGTTACCTTCAACTTTCTCATGTCACAAAGGTTCTAAAACTGTTGACAAAGTTAACATTTTCTGTGGATAAGTTGGTGGATAAGTTGGGAGTTATTCACAATAAAAGCAGGAAAACGGACCTCTTCTACCCTTTATTCACATTCAATAAAAGTTATAAATCCGCTTTCAACATAAAAAAAGCGAGTTATCAAGGCAGCATGTCAGGGAAAATTATTAACTTTGCGTGTTATTCATAATTGTGGATAAAGTTAAGAAGGAATATAAAGCAAAATACTCTGCAACAAGCTATAACACTTAAATTGACTGGGTTGATAACTGATAAAAACGTGTTGAAAGGCTGTTGATAACATACCGACCGATGAAATGGACCATAAAGTTATAAACTTATTAACGCCCCATCATTATCATCATAAAGTATTTATTTATAAAATATAAAAAGATATATAATAATTTAAATATGGTTGACAATAAGTGGAAAGATGCCGGTTTCGTAACAGAACCTGTGCCGCAGGGAACGGACATGAAGGCTGAAATACGCCAGATGTGCAAGGAAAAGAATGCAGTCATCATGGC
>OCVV011278156.1_pt1 | contig 16399 bp, 11 predicted proteins | sample 1539721 | NCBI WGS metagenome assembly OCVV01 (sample SAMN02144230, study PRJEB22623) | gut metagenome | biome: sheep rumen | host: Ovis aries | place: New Zealand
CCTGCCACGAGTTGGACCCCAGCCGGTTCAGCTGAGGCGTCTCGCCTTCGCGGCCCACATAGCGGCTAATCTTGTGCAGCCCGTGGATGCTGATGTAGAGGACGTCGTTGTTCTTGTATATCAGCCTTATCAGCTCTTGGCTCTTGCCGTTCTGCGTCACCTTCTCCAGGCCCGAGAAGCGCCCCACGCCGTAGTCGATATGGGTCACGTAGTCGCCAGGCTTGAGTTCGAAGAGTTCTTTGAGCGTCATAGCCTCGCGCGCGGAGCGCAAGTCGCGCACGGTGTACTTATGGTAGCGGCCAAAAATCTCGTGGTCCGTCATGCAGACTATCCGCTCGTCGTGGTCGATAAAGCCGTGGCTGAGGTTGAAAGTCGCCAACTCGTAGACTTCGCCATGCTTGCCTTGGCCAGCGCCATCTGTGGACTGTTCGGCCCCGCCGGCCAAGATCTTCTCGAGCCTTTTCTGCTGGCTCTCGCCGCCGACGGTGATGATAATCCTGTAGCCCCGCTCGGCATAGTCGTCGATGGAGCTGCGGAGTATCTCCAACTGCCGTCCCACCACAGGCTGCGGCTCGCTGTGGGTCTCGAGGCGCTGTTCGGTGGAGAAATAGTGGCTGTTGCCGTATTCCACAATATTGAGTTCGAGGAGCCTGTGCAGCATTTCATTGGCCGAAGTGCTGATCTCGTCAGGCAGAGGCAGCCGGCCGGCCACAGGGTGGGCGGTGTCGGCACGGCGCTGGTCGTAGGCCTTGCGGGTCTCGGCCATGGTGTTCTCCAACTGCTCGCAGGTCTGCATGAGGCCCTGTACCCAGACCGTGTCGGAAGAGGAGAGATACTCCAACAGGTTCACCATGCCGGCCTCCTGCTCTGTGCTTGCGGCCATTTGCTCGCCGCTCAGGCCGGGGACGATGTCGATACGGTCGAGCTGCCTGACACTGAGCTGAGTGGCTGCATCGTAGGAGCGGATGGATTCGACGCTGTCGTCGAAGAACTCCACGCGGTAGGGATTGTCTGCACCGAAAGAGTAGACATCCATGATGCCGCCTCGTATAGCAATCTGGCCTGGTTCGACGACGAAGTCTTCGCGTTCGAACCCTTTGTCTTGCAGATCCTCGGCCAACTGCCACATGTCGGCGTGGTCGCCCACGGCGATGCGAATGGTATTACGACCGAGAGTTTTGGGTGCCACGACCTTTTCGCTCAGGGCGTCGGCGTAGGTGACCACAATGGGTGCGCGACCACCGCCGAGCTCTTTCAGGACTTCGGTCCGCATCACCACGTTGGCATTGTCGGTCTCTTCCTCGCCGTAGTTGTAGGCCTTTCGGTAGGAGGTGGGGAACAGCAACACGCGGCCCGGCTCGCCGTTTCCCCGGCCCTCTGTGTCGCCCACCATCGACTCGATGTCGTTGCACAGATAGTAGGCTTCTTCCTTAGACGGGGCAATCACGAGGTGTGTTGCCGACGGTCGCCGCATTGCGGTGGCAGCAATGACAGCGGCGGGCATAGAGCCCGTCATTCCGTCGATATGCAGCCTTTTACGCTTTCCTTCCAGCTCAGCAATAACAGACGCCACAAGGCGACTGTCTTCATATATCTCGGTCAGTATCATTTATCTACACAGTATTGCACACTCAATAGCGAGCGTGCAAAGATACTAAAAAATTGCGGATGACGGGAACAAACGTAATGCGGGGGCAACTCGTATCGCGTGCTTCTTGTTTTATAGAATGGGCGGAATATGATAAGCTGAAGAATCGAACTTGGATCTTTATTGTTGCTATATAGGGAGGCAGTATTTGAGCAAAGGGTGAGTAAAAGGGGAGTAAAAGCTAGTCAGCGCGCAAGGAACTCTTGATAGAGGGCCACCGGACCAAGGTGCCACTGCTTGGTGGATTCCTGCTCCAGACGTTTGTACACTTCTGAATGATAGATATCCTTCACGGCCTGCACAATGCTCTTGCCGCTGTCTTCGGCAAGCATCTCCGCCATACGGCTGACCTTCGACGGGAGAATCAAATATAGGTTATCTTGTGTGATGTCAAGGTTCATAACGTCACCTCCTTCGCTTCAACAAATGAAAGATTCTTCAAGGCTGCATCGGTGTGGAACAGGTACTGGTCCACCAGTTTGTATGCCCTTAATTCCTTGATGAGTTCTTGTTTGTTTAATAGGCCACCCTCATAGAGTGCAAAGGCGGCATACACACGGTCGTTGGCCACGGGGCCATAGACAATATCATAGTCGTGCACAAAGTCTTTCTCTGTACGGTTACGCATCACGAAGTCAACCCACTCTTCTGTCGGTGCTTGGAATATGAGTTGTTTTATGTCGGCGGTAACGGCCTCTGACATTTCGTAAACATTCACATAGCCCCTGTTCTGCTTGGCCTCGTCCATACGTCGACGCACCCACGCCTCTGCTTGCACATACGACGTGGTGGTATAAAAGCCACTACCGTAGTCAAGCGTTCGGTTGGCCTTGCGTATTTCTGGCTTTTGTACAATCTCCAGACTTCCGTGATACAGTTTCATGACACCTCCTTTCTACGCAATGCAATAAACTCGTCAATATCCTCCATCAGCCACTGGCGGCTCTGCGTGTGCAGCATTTCATAATGTTCTGCCAGATAATCCAGCACACCATACTCCTCCATTACCGCCACAGCATCACTGCCGGACAGGTGCTTCTCATTCTTGTACTGCTCCGTACAGAACGACAGGAAGTAGGCTATATCTTGAAGTTTTCTATCCATGAAAGTGATGTATCCTCAATTACAAACACCTATTAACTAAACCTGTATTTGTAAAAATGACGCTATAACAGAATAGACTTTTTTCCCATTCTACTATTTTTGCTAACCTATAATTGTATTTCATTATAATAGTATAAAATACATTTAGGAATAATTATTGAATATATATTAATATCCTTTCCTTCAGGAATTGAATGTTCTCTATAATTATAATAGCACTTTCGCCCTTCCCTAAATCCAATCAGCGCATAGTCCAAAAGAATACCAACAAATTCTTCAGGACTTCTACTGATATCAAACTGAGAAATATACGAGATAAGTTGTTCATATGTTATGTCATTATTCTTTATATATGGGAAAATATCATTAAATAATAAATTCTTTTCCTTATCTTCAAAAAATAAGTTTAATTCACTTTTAATTTCTGTTATCATCAATTCTATATATTTCTTTAAGGCCCTCTTGACATAATTTGTTTGTAAGGGAACTGCATAATTGCCCAATCTTACTGCATCTAAAAAAGTAACAATGTCCCTAGGACGATAAAATGTATAATCTAAAATGTACTTAAATGACGAACCATTATACGAAATACTATCATCTATAAGACACGACCATGGTGATTTATTTGAATTAATTTTTATGCCAAGCTTATCAAATGCAATTTGAATTCTTTTGTCAGCTAATTTTTTTAATGGAATATTATTTTCATAACCCATATCTGTTGGCGGCTGGTACCAGTTTATCGGAATAATATTACTATTAATGATTTTTGCGGAGTCGCTATATTTGCTAACAATATGTTTCGACACATCCTCTCTAATAAAAATCAAAATTTTGCTGTTATTACCAAGAAATTCAGTATTATAAACACGAACCATCCTGAGCAAATTCATTAGTTTGTCATTGTCTTCCTGTTTATTTATTGAATAATTTACATCCAAATCATCAAACAAAATCCAAAATTCATTTTTCTTGGCATCATCGGTATCAATCAACCATTTTAGTATTTCTTTCAATGGGGTAATCATTTTATAAAACGGAGCGTTCTGTTCTGTATTTTGGAAACTCCTGCCAATTATTGATCTGAAGCCATGCCGTAAAACATCAAAATTTATTTCACCATTTTGCTTTGTCATCCGCTCAATTAATTCTTTTTGATCAATGTCAACAGAACCAGTATTCCTCTCTAAAAACTTACCAAGTTTTTCGTATTCTTTTGTATACTTTGCAGATCCACTTTTTACAACAAGTTTCGCTAAATTAAGAAGAATCAACCATTCAATTAAATCCTGTTCTGTCAAATGACTATTTCCACAACTCTGAATCAACTTTTCGAACCTTAAATCAGACATTCTAATTAAGCAAGCATATGAATCGCTACTCTTTTCCGCTTGATCTTTTATAAACTTTGCAATTGCGGATTTCCCAGTCCCCTTTCTTCCAACAAAGAGAAATTTTCCAAAACGCATTTCACCTAGAATTCCTAAATAATCCTGGAAATAATCCACCAACGCCTGTCCTTTAAGATTTTCGGACTCGGCTTCTGGATTTCCAAAATACATTAATCCTGTTGTCGGAGCTGCACCACGGTATGGCTTAACACTATCTAGTATACCCATAATAATTAGTATAAATTATATACGTTTTATTTTTTGCAAAAATACATAATCTTTTCGATACAGCAAAATAAATTTTGCGGGATGGAAAAAATGTCGTACTTTTGCAGTTGCTTTCGAAAGTTTGAAAGCTGTAAGCAAGAAAAGCATTGCGATTGTCCTTATACCGAAATATCGCCAAAATTCGTCAAGGAGGAGAGAGCAGATGCTCTTCGCTTAATTTGTATGCACATGGGCGTTCTCACGTCTTCTGCATATTTATTGGCGTGAGAGTTATCCCCCTTGAGAACCATTCCTTGACAGGTGTTTGGCGACACCCCGGTATAAATGGCAAGAGTACATAACCTCATGCCTTTTCTTATTGTTATAAATCAACGTTTCCGTTGGAGGGTCGGAGCAGAAAAAGGGAAGTTATGAAAATAACGACACTTGAACCATCGCCAAACAGAAGAGACCGTCTGATTGAAGGCTACTGCATCCCGTTGGACGGGCAAGAGTTTCGCCTCTTTGTGATGGAGGAACGGACGGGAACCAAGCGGGGCTACATCCTGAAACTGATGCTTGGTTTGGGCGACGATACCTCCGTCGACCTTCAGCGGCACAAATCGCTGTATCCCCAAGCCATAGAGATGATGAAGCGGCACCTGCCCGACGCATGGGTGAACAAAGGCAAGACTCGCCGCTGCTACAGATACATTGTCTTTGGGCATGGCGAGCAGAATAAGAACTTAGCGTTGACATTGCTAAAAACAATAATTGATGAACTCGGCAATAAGAAAGGAGGTGCCCAATGAAACGCATGTTGTTAATCGCAGCCTTGTCCGTTGCCACAATGTTCAATGCCAATGCCTACGATTTCTCGGCGGTGACACCGTCAGGGCATACGCTATACTACAATATAGTGAACGGTCATGCCGAAGTGGTACGTCCATACGCTTCAACTGGAACAAATAGTTATGTATCCGGCGCACTAATAATACCGGCCTCTGTTGTTTACAATGGAATTTCATATCCTGTAACTAAGTTAAGTTCGCTTCGGTCAGATGGTGACGGCGCATTTCAAGATTGCAACATGACATCTGTTGTCATACCGTCGTCTATCACAGAAATAGGATTTGCTGCTTTTCACCAGTGCGATAGTTTGACATCTATTATTGTGCCCGCAACGGTGTCAACAATTGGTGAGAGCGCGTTCTCTTATTGCGACAATTTGAGGTCTATTTATTTTAGGGCACAAAATCCGCCGTTGATAGATTGGAGTACGTTTTCAAACACTCCGTCAGATAAGGTATTCTATGTTCCTAACCAATACTACCAAAACTATACGAGTGCTTGGAATTACTATGTTATGTATTTGTCTTGGGACATCGTCAGTTATGACCCTCTGCAATTTGATATTACCATAAACCCCAACAATAGTACAATGGGGGCAGGCATCTATTCCGCACTTGGCGATTCTATTGTTGAAATCACGGCTGTTGCCAACTATGGATACCACTTCGACCATTGGAGTTATGGCAGTTCCGCCAATCCCGATACTCTCTATCTGACAGAGGACGTAACCGTAACCGCATACTTTGCCATTAATCAGTATTCGGTTACGGGTACGACAAACGATAGCGTATATGGTACAGTGACAGGTGGCGCAACGGTCAATTACCTGGACACGGTCATGTTGACCGCCGTGCCGAACACAGGGTATCATTTCGTCAGGTGGAGCGACTACACCATCGACAACCCCAAGACCGTTGTCGCAACATCGGATATTACCAAGACAGCCTATTTTGCTCCCAATGAATACACCATAAATATCTCGGTGGACTCTTTCACGCATGGCACATGTACCGGGGGCGGTACCTATCAATACGCAACCGTAGCCACTTTGGAGGCCGTACCTTATAGTGGCTACCAGTTCTCACACTGGAGTGACGGTGCGACCTACAATCCCTACACCTTTGCCGTGACGGACGATGTGCAACTGACGGCCTGTTTCTATGCCGATGGCACCCCCTACCAAGACACTATCGTTGTCTATGACACACTCATGGTTATTATGCCCGTTCATGACACGACCGTTGTCCATGTGTTCGACACAACCTACATTGATGTTCATGACACTACATTTATTCCCATCCATGACACCACTTATGTAAATGTTCATGACACCACTTATATCGGAGTGCCTTATACTGTTCATGACACTTTGTTCGTAAATATACACGATACGGTCAGAATAACTGACACGCTATGGCTAACACAGACTGATACCCTTTGGCTGCACGACACCATTACTATACATGATACTGTCTATATCACCCAAGAGGGCATTGACGGCGTGGATGTGCTGAACGCAAAAGTATATTCAAGCCAAGGACAGATTTTGGTCGAAGGGGCTGACGGCAACACGGTGACATTCTTCGACATCAACGGACGAATGCTTGCCACCAAACGGGACGACTATTCACCCTTGCGTTTTGACGTACCCGCAAGTGGCACCTACATGATAAAGATTGGCAAACACGCCGCAAGGAAGGTGGTGGTGATACGGTAGCCACCAAAAATCAAGCGCATGAAACTTTGAAATCATGCTCTTATTTTCTTGAAATCATGCTCATGATTATACACCAATCATGAGCATGATTATTTGTAAAGATGCTCTTGTTTTTGGCGAAAGATGAGCATGGGGCGTTGGAACCTTTTTCGTCAATCCATAACCGTACTACCATATATGGATCCATAGCGGGACCATAGCGAAAACATAGCGGAACCCTTTAGGGAGGCAGTATTTGAGCAAAGGGGGAGTAGAAGGGGAGTAAAAGCTAAAGACTATTAGACCGCGAGAAGATGGCACACCTATTTGCAATAAACCCCGAAAGTTATCTTTACTTTCGGGGTTTATTTCGTATATGGGGCGCTATATAGTCAGAGCCCCATCGGGAATGGCTATTTGAAGTACGCCACGCCGCTCTCGAAGATGAGCTGGTCGTCGTTGCCGTAGATGTTCATGGCGGAGCCCTTGCTGCGGCGCTCGCTGTGGCCCATCTTGCCGAAGACGCGGCCGTCGGGGCTGGTGATGCCCTCGATGGCCATGTAGGAGCCGTTCATGTTGTACTCCTCGTCCATGGTGGCGTTGCCTTGCAGGTCGACATACTGTGTGGCGACCTGGCCATTAGCGAAGAGGCGGTCAATCCACTCCTGCGGTGCGACGAAGCGGCCCTCGCCGTGCGAGATGGGGATGACGTAGGTGGCACCAAGCTCGGCCTTGCGGAGCCACGGGCTGAGGTTGGAGGTGACACGGGTGTAGGCCATCTTGCTCTGGTGGCGGCCGATGGTGTTGAATGTCAGCGTGGGTGCGTCGGCGGCCTGCGGGCGTATCTCGCCGTAGGGCACGAGGCCGAGTTTCACCAAGGCCTGGAAGCCGTTGCAGATGCCGAGCATCAGGCCGTCGCGCTTGTTGAGGAGCTCCATCACGGCGTCGGCGATATGCGGGTTACGGAAGACGCTGGTGATGAACTTTGCGGAGCCTTCGGGCTCGTCGCCGGCGCTGAAACCACCGGGAATCATGACAATCTGGCTGCGGCGTATGGCTTCGACATAAGCGTCCACGCTCTCGCGAATCTGTTGACCGTTCTGGTTGCGGAAGACGATAATCTCGCTCTCGGCCCCGGCGCGGTTGAAAGCGCGTGCGGAGTCGTACTCGCAGTTGGTGCCGGGGAAGGCGGGGATGAAGACGTGGGGCTTGGCAGAATTTTGAATGTTGAATTTCGAATGTTGAATGGGGGCGGAAGCATGGTAGAGATTGGTTGCAACGGTGTTGCAACATACCGAACCCGCGCTACCGGTGCGGGTGGGGAACACACCTTCGAGGGTCTTCTGCCAGGCGGCGAGGGCTTCGTCGAGGGCAATCTTCTCGTTGCCGACCTCGAAGAAGGGCTCGGCGATGACCTCACCAATCTCCCTATAGCGGAAAGGCAAGGCGGCGGTGGATGGCACCTCTGCGAGAATCCAGCCGTAGTGTTTGGCGGTGAGGTCGGTGGAGACGGAGAGCCTCACACCGAGTTTGTTGCCGAAGGCCATCTTGCTGACGGCCTCAATGATGCCGCCGAAACCGAGGGCGTAGGCGCTCTTCACCTGACCGGCCTCGATGGCGCGGCGCAGTGCGGCGTACTGGCCGAGAGCGTCGTCGTAGTCGGGCATGCCGAACTCCTTCTCCTTTATGTCGAGGAGGACGAGTTTGTTGCCAGCCGCCTTCAGTTCAGGAGTCACGACGTGCTGCAGGTCGCTGATGCCCACGGCGAAGGAGCACAGCGTCGGCGGCACATCGATATCGTTGAAGGTGCCGGACATAGAGTCCTTGCCGCCGATGGCTGGCAGACGGAGGCCCATCTGAGCGTTGTAGGCGCCGAGGAGTGCTGCAAACGGTTCGCCCCAACGATAGGGGTCGTTGCCGAGCTTCTTGAAGTACTCCTGGAAGGTGAGGCGCACGCGGCTGGCGTCGCCGCCGGCGGCGGCAATCTTGGCCACGGAGCTCAGCACGGCATAGACGGCACCGTGGAAGGGCGACCACGAGGTCTGGTAGGGATCCATGCCGTAGGACATGATGGTGACAGTGTCGCACTTGCCGTCGAGCAGCGGCAGCTTGCCGACCATGCTCTGCGTAGGCGTCAGCTGGTAGCGGCCGCCATAGGGCATCACCACGCTGCCGGCGCCGATGGAGCTGTCGAACATCTCGACGAGCCCCTTCTGCGAGCAGACGTTGAGGTCGGAGAGAGTCTGCAGCCAGAGGTCTTTGATAGGTTTAGTGGGCTGAATGGGTTTAATGGGCTCGGTGGGCATGCTGACGCTCACTGTGGTTTCCTGGTGGGCGCCGTTGGTATCGATAAAGCGGCGGCTGAGGTTCACGATCTGCTTGCCCCGCCAGCTGATGACCATGCGGGGTTCCACGGTGACGGTGGCCACCACGGTGGCTTCGAGATTCTCCTCGTCGGCATAACGCAGCATGCGGTCCACGTCCTTGGGGTCGACCACCACGGCCATACGCTCCTGGCTCTCGCTGATGGCCAGTTCGGTACCGTCGAGGCCGGCGTACTTTTTGGGCACGCGGTCGAGGTCTATCTGCAGACCGTCGGCCAGCTCGCCGATGGCGACGCTGACGCCGCCGGCGCCGAAGTCGTTGCACTTCTTGATGATGCTGCTGACCTCCTCGCGACGGAAGAGACGCTGTATCTTGCGCTCGGTGGGTGCGTTGCCCTTCTGCACCTCGGCGCCGCAGGTGGTGAGGCTCTTGGTGGTGTGGCTCTTCGAGGCACCCGTGGCACCGCCTATGCCGTCACGGCCGGTGCGGCCACCCAGCAGGATGATGACGTCGCCGGGGTCGGAGGTGAGACGCTGCACGGCGCGGCGCGGCGCGGCGGCTATGACGGCGCCGATCTCCATGCGCTTGGCCACGTAGTTGGGATGGTATATCTCGTTCACCAAGCCTGTGGCGAGGCCAATCTGGTTGCCGTAGGAGCTGTAGCCGTGGGCGGCGGTGGTGACGATTTTGCGCTGCGGCAGCTTGCCGGGCAGGGTCTCGCTGAGAGGCTTGGTGGGGTCGGCGGCGCCGGTGACGCGCATGGCCTGGTAGACGTAGGTGCGACCGCTCAGCGGGTCGCGGATGCAGCCGCCGAGGCATGTGGCCGCACCGCCGAAGGGTTCGATTTCGGTGGGGTGGTTGTGGGTCTCGTTCTTGAAGTTGATAAGCCACTCTTCGCGGTTGCCGTCGATGACGACAGGCACGACGATGGAGCAGGCGTTAATCTCGTCGCTGGGCTCCTGGTCGTCGAGGATGCCGGCTTTCTTCAGGCGCTTGGCGGCCAAGGTGCCGATGTCCATCAGGCAGACATACTTGTCGGTACGGCCGACATACTGCTCCTTGTGGTCTTCGAGGTACTGCCGGAAGGCGCCCTCGACGAGCGGACGGTAGTAGCCGTCGTCGAAGCGGACGTCCTTCAGCTCGGTGGCGAAGGTGGTGTGGCGGCAGTGGTCGCTCCAGTAGGTGTCGAGCACACGTATCTCGGTCATGGTGGGGTCGCGGCGCTCCTCGTCGTGGAAGTAGCGCTGTATGTGCTTGAAGTCGGCGAAGGTCATGGCCAGGCCGAGCGAGCCGTAGAGCTCCTTCAGCTGCGCCTCGGCCATGTCCTTGAAGCCGTCGAAGGTGATGACGTCGGCGGGTTCGTCGAAGTGGTCCTCCAGGGTGGCGGGCTTCTCCTCGTCGGTCAGGCGGCTGTCGACGGGGTTCACGCAGTGCTTGACGATGGCCTCGCGCTGTGCAGGCGAGACGCCTGCGCTCCCGGTGGGGGTGATGACGTAGGTCGTGGCGCTTTTGATGATGGGATGCTCGGCGTCGTTGAGCAGGCAGATGCACTGCTCGGCGCTGTCGGCGCGCTGGTCGAACTGGCCAGGGAGGTACTCGACGGTGAAGCAGAAGTCGTTCTCGCTGTGTGGGAACTCTTCGAGGTAGACGTCGTCGACCGGCGGCTCGCTGAAGACGGTCGTCAGGGCCGTCTGGAAAGTGGCGCCGCTGACGTTCTCCACGTCGTAGCGCACCAGGACGCGGACCTTCTCGGCCTCGATGCCGAGGTACTCGCTCATTTCTGTCTTCAGCTCCTTGGCCTTCACGGCGTAGGGGGCTTTCTTCTCTACGTAGATTCTTCTTACCATTATGTTATTGTGTTTTTTTTATTCCTTTAGTTCTTAGAGGCACCTGCATCGGCCAGTTCCGCAAACTGGGCAGGATATTTGGCCATCGAAGCGCGGAAGCATCGGCGCACACGGGCTATGTCGGCCTCGGGGTCGTCGGTGGTGTAGATGGCCTGTTCCAGCCATATCCGCTTGTTGGCGTAGTCGATACATGCCGGCACGATGGGGACACCGGCCTTGTGGGCGATCTCCCAGAAGCCGCGGTGCCAACGCTTGGTGTACTTGCGAGTTCCTTCGGGCGTGATGGCCAGCGAGAAGGTGCCGCCCTTGTCGAATTGCGCCACGGCGGCCCCAACCATATCGTTTTTGCGGTTGCCGCGGTCGATGCTGATGGCGCCGAGGTGACGGAGTATGGGGCCCAGGGGCCAGCGGAAAAATTCTTTCTTGATAAAGACGTGCCCGTTGACGTCGAGCGTCCACAGATAGGCCGCCCCGATGGTAAAATCGGAGCCGGAGGTGTGCGGTGCGACGGCGAAGACACAGCGCTTCAACTCAGGCCTCTCCCCTGCCCCAGGCAGCAGGAAACGCCAACCGCACAGCCTTACTATTGCAATCCAAATCTTTCTCATTTCAGACTGCAAAGGTACATCTTTTTTTTAGAGTAGTAAGAAAAATGTTATCCACAACGGTGTGCAAAAAGAGGAAATCTGAAAAAAAAAGCTCCAAATTGAAAAAAAGTTGTACCTTTGCACCGCTTTTTTGCCCCGCCCCGGCCCCGGAGGGCCGACGAGGGGAGACCTAAAGGAGAGATGGCAGAGCGGTCGATTGCGGCGGTCTTGAAAACCGTTGACCTGCGAGGGTCCGGGGGTTCGAATCCCTCTCTCTCCGCCAGAAACACCAGGCAAGATTGATATGTAGACAAGCGGTCACTGAGGCCTGTCGACATATCAATTTTTTTTATGTGACAATGACAGAACAACAGACAGAAAAAATCCTCTCGCTCGAGGAGATAGACTACCAGCACTTCTGGGGTCAGAACGACCGGATGCTGGACTTTGTGAGGCTGCTTTTCCCGAAGCTGAAGCTGATAGTGAGGGGAGAGATGCTGAAAGCCATAGGGTCGGCCGAGGACATAGAGTGGTTCGAGAACCGTCTACAGGCCATGACGGCCTACTACGAGCGCTACGGGCACCTGAACGAGAACGCCGTGATGCAGATTATGGAGAGCGGCGGCAACGGACCCGAGGCGGAGGTGAGCGACGAGGTGCTGGTGCACGGCCGGAACGGGCTGCTGGTGAAGGCGCGGACGCCGAACCAGCGGCGGCTGGTGGGCGCGGTGCACGACAACGACATGGTCTTCGCCATAGGTCCTGCTGGCACCGGCAAGACCTACACGGCGGTGGCGCTGGCCGTGAGGGCGCTGAAGAACAAAGAGGTGCGGCGCATCGTGCTGACACGTCCCGCCGTGGAGGCTGGCGAGAACCTGGGGTTCCTGCCGGGCGACATGAGAGAGAAGCTCGACCCCTACCTGCAGCCGCTCTACGACGCCCTGCGCGACATGATACCACAGCAGAAGCTGGCCGCCTATCTGGAAGACAACACCATCGAGATAGCGCCGCTGGCCTTCATGCGCGGGCGGACGCTGGACAACGCCTTCGTGATACTGGACGAGGCGCAGAACGCCACGTCGACCCAGCTCAAGATGTTCCTTACGCGCATGGGGCGCAACGCCAAGTTCGTCATCACCGGCGACCTGACGCAGATAGACCTTCCGCGGCACCAGCAGAGCGGTCTGCTACAGGCCACCCAGATACTGAAGGATGTGCAAGGCATAGAGGTGATAGAGCTGGACAACAGCGATGTGGTAAGGCACAGGCTGGTGACGGAGATTATTAGGGCGTATGGGGGGTAAGGTTTAGGGTTTAGGGTTTAGGGTTTAGGGTTTAAGGTTTAAGGTTTACAGTTTAAGGTTTAAGGGTTATGGGTTATAGGTTATGGGTTATAGGTTATGAGTAAAGGGTTATGGGTTATAGAAGGGTATTTTTTGTGGGGGAAAAGTGAGTGTGTTATTTTGGTGTTATGATTGCATTTCCGAATTGTAAGATAAATCTTGGGTTGCATGTGGTGGGGCGGCGAGCGGACGGCTACCACGACATAGAGACCATATTCCTGGCGGTGGACAGCCTTCACGACGAGCTGTGCATTGCCGCCCTGCCTGCCGGGGCGGCGGAGCCGTGCATGAGGCAGGAGGGGCTCGCCCTCGACAACGCGCCGGCGGACAACATCTGCCTGCGAGCGTGGCGGCTGCTGCACGACGAGTTCGGCATAGCGCCCGTGGAGATACGCCTGAGGAAGGGCATCCCCTTCGGGGCGGGGCTGGGCGGGGGGAGCAGCGACGCAGCCAGCACCCTGGACATGCTGAACCGCATGTTTTCGTTGGGGCTCGACAGCGGCGCCCTCGAAGAGCGCGCCGCGCGACTGGGTGCCGACTGCGCCTTCTTCGTCCGCAACCGCGCGGCCTACGCCACCGGCATCGGCGACCGTCTCGAGCCTATAGACCTGGACCTCGGCGGGCTGAGGCTGGAGATAGGCATACCGGAGGGGGAGCACGTCTCGACCCGCGAGGCCTACGCCGGATTGGACCGGAGCCGCTTCGGCACCGAGAGGCCGGACCTGCGCGAAGCGGTGCGCCGCCCGATAGGCGACTGGCGGGACCTCATAGTGAACGACTTCGAAGCGTCGGTGTTCCCGGCCCACCCGGCCATAGCGGCGCTGAAGGAAGAGATGTACCGGCGCGGAGCCCTCTACGCCTCGATGACAGGCAGCGGGGCGGCGGTGTTCGGCATATTCGAGAAATAGAACATATTAAACATATAAGAAAACAGAATCCAACAATCAGAGAACAATGAAAAAGACCTTCGTTTTAGCAGTCGCCCTGGCTGTGGCTTTCGGTGCCGCAGCGCAGAACATCTTCTTTGAGAACTTCGACACATTACCGATGAGCGGTTCGGTGGGGACGACCATGCCCACGGGCTGGACGACCTACGCCGACAACTACACCAACCACGAACCGTACAATGTCTTCAACAAGAGCTGGAGCATATACAGCCTGTCGAACATGCAAGGGTACGGGAAGTCGGCCATCAGCGCGTCGAACATCTCGGAGAACGCCAACGTAGACCGGTGGCTCATCACGCCGCAGATCAGCGTGGACGATGCGGGCTACAACCTCACCTTCCTGGTGGCCAAGGCCTCGAACAACGAGCACCTGATAGTGCTCGGCAGCACGGACAGCACGGAGAAGGCCGACTTCACGGACACGCTGGCCGACATCATACCCGCCAACGGCCTCAACACGCACCTGGTGAACCTCGACAGGTACGAGGGACAGAGCGTGTACATAGCCTTCGTGAACCGCGGCCGTTCGGGGGCAGTGGTGCTGGACAATGTGAGCATAGACCGCACGCCTGACAACAGTCTGGCCTTCCACACCATCAAGGGCACGCGCTATGTGCAGACGGGCGACGGCGCCAGCATCTTCACGACCGTGGTCAACACGGGCAGCGACACGCTTAGGAGCTACGACATAGAATACAACGTCAACGGGACGGCGACGGTGAAGCACATAGCCGGCGTGGCGGTGCTGCCCTACGGCTACCACACCGACACCCTTCAGCTGGACAGCCAGACGCCGAGCCGCTACGACGTGGGCGTCATGCTACGGAACCCCAACGGGGATCAGGACCCCGACAGCACGGACAACAGCGGAGCGATAGCCGTGGCGGTGTACGACCTGAACGCCACCACGAGCCGCAACGCCACGCTGCTGGAGCACTACACCACGGCGCAGTGCAACAACTGCCCTGCGGGCCACGAGAGCCTGCGCCAGTCGACGGCGACGATAGAAGATAAGGTGGTGTGGGTGTCGCACCACGTGGGCTTCGGTACGGACGACATGACGCTCAGCGCCTCGAACGAGCCCGCCGACGCCTTCGGTGTGAGCGGGGCCCCGATGATTACCATAGACCGCAACATAGACTTCTCGGTTGCCGAAGGGCAGTCGGCCCCGACGGTGGCCGGCTTCATCGCCAATGCGTCCCACGACCGCAACCGACTGCAGACGGCGGCCGCACAGCCGGCCTTCGTGAGCCTGACGCTGGACAGCGTGGCCTACGACACGGCGAGCCGCGAGCTGAGCGTGGAGCTGTCGGGCGCGCTGGCCATAGACCTGGCGGAGGCGCCGAGGCTGAGCGTGTGGATTACGGAGGACAGCATCATAGGGCGCCAGATGACGCCGTCGGGCATAGTGAGCGACTACCGTCACGACCATGTGCTGCGCGGGCTGGTGACCGGCATCTGGGGGACGGCGGAGCCCTTCGACACGCTTGGAGCCGGCGGTGTGTACGCGGCCACGTACACCTACACGCTGCCCGCCGGCTGGCGGGCCGAGCGGTGCCGCGTGGTGGCCTTCGTGGCCGACAACGGTCCGGCGGTGACGGAGCGGACGGTGTTCAACGCCGTGAAGAGCGACTACCTCTGCGAAGCGCCGGCGACGAGCGGCATAGCCGCCGTGGCCACGGCCAAGGCGACGGCACACCCCAACCCCGCGACGACGACGGTCAGGCTGACGGCCGGCAGCACCATACTGGGCTACACCCTCGTGAACAGCGTGGGCCAGACGGTGGCGCAGAGCGACGCGATGGCGGTGGACTTTGTGGACCTGGATGTGAGCGAGCTGCCCGCGGGGCTTTACATAGCGACCCTGCGCACCGCTGCGGGGACGACGAGCTGCAAGACTATGAAAAAATGAAAGTTAAGAGTTAAGAGTTAAGAGTTAAAAGTTAAGAGTGTAAGATTTTTTTGGGGGGAGGATGAGAGTATCAGGGCAGGACGAGAAGGGTTAAAAAGTGTTAAATATGGGCGTAGGGTGAATTTTTTTTCGCCATGTGGGAAAAAAGGTATATTTTTGCAGGTTGAAAAAGGAGAAAACTTAATAAAACACAACAACATGAAAAAAGCATTATTCTTTTTGGCAGCAGCCATGATTGGCCTCGCAGCCAGCGCACAGCAGACCACCGTGTTTGCTGAGACTTTTGAGAACGTCAGCGTGAACCAACAGGGCGTCAGCCTCACGATGCCGACGGGTTGGACGACCTACGGCGACAACCTGGAGAACAACTCCCGCTATTCTTCTTCGGTATTGGGAAAAAGTTGGTTTGTTGCCCAAAACTTTTTCAACAGCGGTAAATGCGCCGGGTCGATTTCGTGGACCGACCAGACCACGCCCTGCGACCGCTGGCTTGTGACGCCGGCCATCACGCTGCCGCAAGGGAGAAACACCCTTCTG
>OCVV011303772.1_pt1 | contig 16399 bp, 13 predicted proteins | sample 1539721 | NCBI WGS metagenome assembly OCVV01 (sample SAMN02144230, study PRJEB22623) | gut metagenome | biome: sheep rumen | host: Ovis aries | place: New Zealand
AGAGATGTCATTAGAACTAGAGAAGAAACCAATTTCTATAAATATATTAAATACAAGAGTAGATACTGCTAGAGATTTAGCATTAAAAGTGTATAACACTGCATATACTACTATTAAAAGAGCATCTATGGCAGAAAATGCTATTGTATATGGCAATAGATTTAGAGCAGTTAATAAAGAAATCAATAATGGTTTAATAAAAGCTGAAAAGTTATTCTTTAAGGGTTTATTTAATGAATCATTATCAGAAGCTATTAAATCTATTAATGTTGTAGAACCAGGTATTAAAGATAAATTATTAGAAGAGTATAAAGAAGAATATGGAATAGAAGAGTGATTATATGGTTTATTTAGATTATTCAGCCACAACACCTATATTACCAGAAGTATTAGATAGTTATAATAAAGTAACTGAAGAATATTTTGCAAATACTTCAAGTATTCATAAATTAGGTGTTAAATCAAAAGAACTATTAGATTCAGCAACTAAACAAATTGCTGAATTATTAGGTATAAGTGAAGATGAGTTCAATTATACATCAGGTGCAACTGAAGCTAATAATATGGCTATAATTGGTGCATGTGAAGCATATAAAAGATTTGGTAATAGAATAGTTGTATCAGAGATGGAACATCCATCTATATATGGTATATGTAAGCATTTAGAAGATATAGGATATATTATTGATACAGTAGGTGTTAACGAAGAAGGATTAATTGATTTTGATGATCTTAAGAAAAAGGTAACACCTGAAACAATATTAGTATCAGTATCAGCTGTTAATTCTGAAACAGGTGCTAGACAACCTTTAGGTACTATTAAACAAGTTATTAAGAAGAATAATCCAAATGTTATATTCCATTCAGATTTAACTCAAGCTATTGGTAAAGTAAGTATAAGAATGTCTGATGTAGATTTAGCATCTATATCAGGTGAAAAGATATATGGTCCTGGAGGAATAGGTCTTTTATATCATGCTAAAGGTATAAAACTAAAACCTATTCAATTTGGTCCACATGAAGGTGAATTAAAACCAGGAACATTACCATTACCACTTATTGTGAGCTTTTCTAAAGCATTAAGACTAGCTTTAAAAGATTTATCTAAGAAAGAAGAAGTAGTAAGAGGTTATAGAGATAGAATTATTGAACATTTAGCTAATTATCCTAACGTTTATATAAATACTAGTAAGTATTGTATACCACATATATTAAATATATCTGTTATAGGTATACAACCTGAAACATTTATACATGCATTAGAAGCAGATGAAATATATATATCATCTAATACAGCTTGTTATTCAGGAAAACCTAGTCCTTCAGTTATGGCTATGTATAATGATGAAGCAAGAAGTAAATCAAGTATAAGAATAAGTTTATCTTATTTAACATTACCAAGTGAAGTTAATCAATTTATTGAATCATTTGGTAGACATTACGAAGAATTGATCAAATTAAAATAAATAAAGACTTTAAGTCTTTTTTATTATATAATTATATAAGGAAGTGATAACCATGAAAAAAATATTAACAGGATTAAAACCTACTGGTGATTTAACATTAGGTAATTATATTGGTTCTATTAAGTTAATGAAAGAATTAGAGGATAAATATGAATCATATATGTTTGTTGCTGATTTACATGCATTAACTGTACCAAATGATCCTCAAGAATTACATGAAAGAATAAGAAAATTTATAGGTATGTATTTAGCATGTGGAATAGATCCAACTAAACATACTATTTATCTACAATCAGAGAATCCATATATTCCTGCTATTTCATGGTTACTTGAATGTTCTACATACTATGGTGAAGCATCAAGAATGATTCAATTTAAGGAAAAGAGTAAACAAAATGCTAATTTTACTGTAGGATTATTAACTTATCCAGTTTTAATGGCAGTTGATATTCTTTATTGTGATGCTGATTTAGTACCTGTAGGAATAGATCAAAAACAACATGTTGAATTAGCTAGAGATATAGCTGATAGATTTAATAAGAAATATGGAGAAGTATTTAATTTGCCAGATGTATTTATAAATGAAAATGGTGCTAAGATATATGACTTACAAGATCCTACTAAGAAGATGAGTAAGACTGAAGAAAATCCTAAAGGTGTTATTTCATTATATGATGATCCTGAAGTAGCTAAATCTAAGATTATGAAAGCTACTACTGATTCTTTAGGAACAATTAAATATGATCCTGAAAATCAACCAGGTATATCTAATTTATTAGTTATAGCATCTTCTTTATCACATGAAGATATAGATTCTATTGTTAATAAGTTTGAAGGTAAAGGATATGGAGACTTTAAGAAATATGTTGCTGATATAGTAGCTAATTTCTTAACAGATATTCAATCTAAATATAATGATATTATGTCTTCAGGAAAGATAGAAGAAATCTTAGATAACGGTAAAGAAATAACTACTAAGTTAGCTAAGGATAAATATGATAAATTAACTAAGATGATGGGAGTATATAGATAATATACTCTTTTTATTTACTCATTTTTTACAACATAATCATAAAAAGTGTTTGTTATCATACACATTTAACTTACTGTTTATTATTTATTATTCATTAATACTATATTAATAATAGTTGGTGATATATATGAATAAAAGAACAAAAATATATCTAATAATAACAGTACTATTATTAACAGTTGGATTTGCATCTGTTACTACAAATCTAATAGTTAATGCTAATTCTAATATAAGTGCTAACTTAAACGATTTCCGTGTATATTTTAGTGAAGCTAGAGCAACAAATGGAGAAGCAAGTTTAAATGATGAAAAAACAGTTATTACATATAACACTAATACATTACAAAGTGCCGATGATACATCTATATTAAATTATATTGTTACAAATGCATCTCAACAATATGACGTTAATGTAAGAGTATCAGTGGATTATAACGAAGCATTAAATGATTATATAGAAATAACTCAAGAAGGATTTGTTAATGATAATGATGTGTTACTAAGTGCTCAAGGAGAATTACCAGGCAAGATTACTATTAAACTAATCAAACCTGTTCTAGAAGATATTTCGTTTGATTTAACCGTCACATTGGATATTGAAGCAATAGAAAGAACTGAAATAGCTGAACAACAAATAAGGGCTGGTTTATATGATAAAGATGATAATCTTATATATAGATGGAATGAACTAGAGGATAAAGGATACGTTAATGTAAAAAATAAAAAACTTGTTAAAGCCACTAATTATCCAAAAGATTTAGAGGATTTTGAAGGAAAATTATATATAGATCCTAGTGTTGAAGCTATGGGAACAAATTCACTTAATGCATTCAAAAAAATAAAGACAGTTGTATTACCTAGTGACGTAGAATTAAGTACCGAAATAATAGAATATAATAAGGATTTGTTTAATTCGTTAGAGTATACAGAATATGAAAATGGATATTATATTGGTACATATGATAATCCATATTATCTTTATATCAAGCCTATTGATAATACTCAAAGTGAGTATTCTATTAATGATGATGCAAATTATATATATATGAAAGCCTTTTTTGAAAATAAAAACATTGATAGTCTAACTCTTCCTTCTAAATTGAAAGTGATAGATTATGCTGCTTTTAAAAGTTCTTCTATAAGATCTGTATCTTTTAATGATAATTTAAAAAGAATTAATCTTTCTGCTTTTTCCGAATGTGAAAATCTTGAAGAAGCAGTATTACATGATGGGGTTGAATATATTGGTACAAGTGCATTTGAAAAATGTACATCTTTGAAAAAACTAATAATTCCAGATTCCGTAACTACAGCTTCACGTATATTATATAATTCAACTAATATAGAAACACTAGTTTTATCAGAAAATGTAACTCAATTCGATGATGATTTGACTTCAATGAAAAATCTAATTACAAAGGAATTCGACAATGCTAAGTATATTAGTTCTAATAATAATGATAGATTTTATTTATATAGTGCTGCAAATACAGATATTACAAGCGTTGATATTAATAACAAAACAAAATTCATCGGTAAAGCGGCTTTTAAAGATTGTAAGAATATTAAAAACATAAGTATTCCAGATTCTGTTATATATTTAGGAGAATCTGCATTTAATGGAGCAGAATCACTTGAAACTATAAGATTATCTAATAATTTAAAGGAAATAAAGTGTTATACATTCTATAAATGCAAATCTCTTAAAGAACTATATATACCAGCTGCATTAACCAGCATCAATAATTATTCGTTTGGAAAAGAAGTTGGCAAGTTAGATACTATACAAGTTGATGACAATAATCCTGTATATACTGACTATGATAGTAATTTAATAGCAGAGAAGGGAACAAACTATTTGGTTAGGGCGTCAAATAATACAGTTATTCCAAATAATATAAAGGTTATAGGACTTGAAGCATTTGCAGGATTAAGCGGTATTACAAGTATTGATATTCCGGATTCTGTCGAATTTATTGAATATTCTGCTTTTAGTAACAACAAGAATTTAGTAAATGTAAAAATGTCGAATAATTTGAAATATGTTGGAAATTCGATGTCTTCTTCAAAAATATTTACAAATACGCCTAATTTAAACTATACTATGTACGAAAATGGTAAATACATTAGTAATGGATCCAATCCATATTTCTTGTTATATGATAGTAAATTTGAATCAGGCTTTTTAGGTGGAGATATCAATATTAAAATAAATAAAGATACAAAAGTAATAGCTAGGTATTTTTATAATAGTATGTTTGATAAACTTGCTTCCGTGGAATTCGAGGATCCAACAGGTTGGTCGCTTTTAACACTAGACAAAAGTCTTTTAAATAATCAGTATGCAATAAAGAGTATAGAACCAATTGACCCAGAAGACATAAATACATCAGAAAAAGCGATTGCATTTTATAAGGCATTACCTCAATCTGCAGTTATGATACATTCATAAGAAGTATATTAATTTATACTTCTTTTTTTATGTGCAAAATAGCCTTATATCGATATATATTGCATTGTATAAATGCTATAATTATAGTAGGTGATAGTATGCAAAGAAAGAATTGCTGCAATAGAAGCATTTGTTAGATTAAGTAAACAATATTCAATTCCAATAGCAGGGTGGGATGATGGTGATTTTGATGATGGATTTGGAATATTCAATAGAACTACTGGATAAGCAGTATTCCCTGAAATTGTTGAAGCATTAACTGCATAATATAAAGAGATAGAAATATCTCTTTTTTATTGAAATATTTTTAATATATGTTATTATATACAATTAATTAAAGGGGAATAATATTATGGGGAAAGACGATACATTATTTGCATCAGTTTTATCATTAAATATACTTGATGATTATGTATATAATATTATATATAAGCATATATATTCTGATGATACAATCAATAATAAATTTGTAACAAATGACTTAAAATTATTAATTGCTAGATATTTAATACAAGCTCTTAAAGAAAAGATTATTGATAAACCTAAAAATGATACATATAAAAGTAAATTATTATCTGAAAATATCGATGATTTAGCAGATACTATTGCTACTAAAAGAGAAGATGGTACATATGTAATAGGTTCATATGTATTTAAAGATGCTGAAGATGTAGTTGCTAAATTAAGAAATAAATTTGCTCATTCAGACTATGTATTATGTAGACAAGCAGATGGATTATATATTAACTTTGATAAGATATATGAAAAAGTAGAAACAGATAAAATAATTAGTTTTGTATGTAAGTTATATACCATGAGTTTAAATTATAAGAAGGCTAAAACATATAATAAATCATTAGTAATATCTGCATATGGTTCATCAAGACATTCATTATATACATTTAATATAAATAACTTAAATGATTTATTAGATAACTATGAATTATTAACAATTAATGTAGAATCAAAACAAGGTGATATACCTCAAAGAATGTATGATTTAATTGATAGCTTCTTAAATCAAGTATATAAGACAGCTAAATATTATCGTGATACTAGAAATCAAGAATTAATTGATAAGTGTAAGAGAGATATCTCTTATAATGTAGATTATATTAATCAAAAAATAGAAGAAGAAGGATTAAACTGTAATTTTTCTATAGAATATAAAAGATTATCTGATGAAGAAAAAGAAGTTGTAAAAGATATTGCTAATAAATCTATGGATTTAAATAATATAGAAGTAAGAGTTAAGATAGAAATAGGTAGAATAGTTGAAAGAGTATTAGATGAAAAAGGACATACTATCAATACTATTGGTCAATCATTAGCTTTATTACATATAATAGATATGATAGAAAAAACAAGTAATTCAGATATAAGAAATATATTATCTTCATCTATATATGGAATAACTAAATTAAGATTAGATCATGATACATTAGGTATTATTCAATTCTTAAAAATATTCTCTTTATCATATTTAGTTGAAAACTTTGATTTTGATTATTCATTATTTAATTTAGATAATCTTAAACCATCTTTATTGATAGATGACACATCTAGATTAGATGAATTAAATAAAGAATTAAATGGTAAGAGAAAGAATGAAGAAAAATTATATTCGACATTAGCTAATAAAGAAATACAATTAAATAATATGGAAGCAGCTAGAAATATAAGTCCAGAAAAAATAGAGTTAGTTAAAACATTAATAAATGCTGCTAAAGTACGTATAGAAGAAAATGCAGCAGCTATAAGTGAATTATCTTCACGTATAACTAATATAGAACTATTTAATACTAATAATTCAAAGTATGTATATAATTATCAAATAATTGAAAGATTAAGAGATTCATTAGCACATGGTAATGTTTATATTATTCCTAAAGGTGAATTAATGGATGCAGAAGTAGTATTTAAGGACTTTGATGAAAGAGGAACTCAAGTGTTTGAATTAGAGGTTCCAATAAAAGTACTAAGAGAAACTCTTAATGGTATATATACGGTTTTATTAGACCAAACTCAAAAGATAAGAACTAAATAATTCTTATCTTTTTTATTTTATTTTTATACATTATTTGTTATAATTTATTATGAGAGTAGAGGGGATTATATATGGGAGAGAATAATCAAGAAAATCAAACTCCAAATGTACAACAAGATCCTAGATTAATTCAACCAGAAATAATAGGTGAACTAAAAAAAGATAGAATAGGTAAACCTGTTATGGTAATAGAATTATTCTTATTATTTGGTATCGTATTTGCTGCTTTACCATTTATTTATACAGAATTAAATGATGAAAACAGTAAAATATATAAGTGGTTATATCCAAATGACATACCAAGTGATGTAATAGGGGATGATCCTAATAAATCAGAAAATGAATTTACTGATGGATCACAACAAAACTTATTACAACCAGATACTAAAATGAGATATGAAAGTATAGTAATGAAAAATATTACTATAGGATATGGTAAGATTATGTGTACTATGTATGCTTATACTGGTGAGATAAATCTAGATGAAAGAGATTTATATCTTGAAATATCTTCTACTTCTAATCAAGTACTAGGTAGTATTAAATTAGTTGGTACACTTGATAATGTAGAAAAGGAAGTAGAACTTGAAGCATTTGGAATATCATTCAACTCTGATTTAGGCTATTTAGGTAGAATAGTAGAAATGGAAGAAGAAGATTATCCTGATATTGAATTTACTGATATTGATATGAATGGATTTGCTAAGTTAGCTTGTACAAGAAATACTAGAACAATAACTTATAACTTCCAAAATAACTACTTATATAAGATTGAAGACGAAGATCATGTTATAAGAGGGGAACAATCCGATACTCAATACTTAAATTTACTTGAACTTGCTCAAACTAAATCAAGTCAATTTGGCCCAACAGTTTCTGCTACTCAAGAAGTTGATGATGGTTTCATATTTAAAGCTGTAATAGACTATGATACAGAATATGAAATACCTGAAGATATTGTTGATTATAATTACTATCCAAAAGACACATTGGCTAAGAAAATCGCTTTTGCACAAAAGAGTAAAGGATATGATTGTAAATGACATATAATTTCTGCATAAATGATTTTGAAGGTCCGTTGGACCTTTTATTACACTTAATAAGATCTAATCAAATGGATATATATAATATCAATGTTGAAAGTATAACTAAACAATATTTAGATTTTATTAATTCATCAAAAGATATGAATATGGATATTGCATCTGAATATCTAGTCATGGCATCTGAATTAATACATCTTAAATCTAAGTTATTATTACATAAAGATGATAAAGTAGAAGAAGATGATGAAAACTTTGAAATTAATTCAGAAGATGATTTAAGAAAAAAATTATTAGAATATGAAGAGATGAAGAGAATAACTGGTGAATTCTCCATCTTAGAAGATAAAAGATCAGAGTTTTATACAAAACTTCCAAGTGATCTTAGAGAATATACTGATTCAACTACTATAGTATCTGGTGATACTACATTAGATGATTTAGTAAATGCATTTAAACAATTCTTAGAAAGAGAGAAGTATAATAAACCTCTTAATACTAAGATTACTAGAAAAGAATATTCAGTACATGAAAGAACTACTGAAATAAGAAGTATATTAAAAACAAGAAAGAAATGTGATTTTACTTCATTATTTGAAGAGATTACTAAACCATACGTTATAGTAACATTCTTATCCATCTTAGAGATGAGTAAGAATAAAGAGATAAGTATTACACAAGATAAAACATTTGGTAACATTACAGTAGAAATGGTGTGATTTAAATGGATGATAAACTTAAAGAAAAGTTAGGCATACTAGAAGGTATACTTTTCGTTGTTGGAGATGAAGGAATAGATATTAAAACTTTATCTGAATTAATGGGAGATAAAGAAGAAGATATTAAAGAATATTTAAAAGAGTTAAAAAAGAGATATGAGAATAAAGAATATGGTTTAAGAATATCATATCTAGGAAATGCTTTTAAATTAACTACTAAACAAGAACATAAAGAATACTATGAAAAACTAGCATATAATCCTGCTACTAATAAACTTTCTAATGCTGCTTTAGAAACACTTGCTATTATAGCTTATAGACAACCTATAACTAATTCGGAAATATCTGATATAAGAGGTGTACAAACAGGACAATTAGTAAGAAAGTTAGTTGCTAAAGGATTAATAAAAGAAGCAGGTAAATCAGATATGCCTGGTCGTCCTAATTTATATAGAACAACATCTGAATTCTTAGATTACTTTGGTCTTGCTACAATAGAAGATCTTCCAACTGTTAATCAAGAAACAAATACAGATGATACAAATGAAGTAGAGTTGTTCTCATCTATTTATAAAGAAGAAAATAAAAACGAGTAATTATACTCGTTTTATTTTAGTTTATTAATAAATATTATTGCATCATTTATCCAGCCATCAGCTGCTGTATTAGTTCCTAGTCCAAATCCATGTTCTAGACCAACATACATTTTAATTTCAGCTGGAATACCTTTAGCTTTTAATTTAGTATTTCTATTATTCATAGCATTATAATCTATTACTTGATCAGAAGTACCAACTACTGAATAAGTAGGAACTTCATTACCTGTTACAGTAGTTACATTATTATATTGCATAACTAAGGCAGTTGGTTTTGTTGGTGTATTTTGCGCATATGTATCAGCTACTACAGATGCTTGACCATTAGCCCATACAGAATACTCTGTATTTGTAATATTTAATTCTTCTTTATTATCGATTATATATTTAATTGCTTTATCTAAATCATTAATAGCATTATTATTATTTCTATATATTAATGCAAATGAATTAAAACCTAATTTAGCTAATTCTAATGATTGAGGCATACTATCATGGATAGATCCAACATATTCCCATCCACCAGCCATGTGAATTGTAAATGGTTTATCACTATTACCTCTAAAATATATTATTCCTACATCTTTTAATTCAGGATTAGCATTCATTTCTTCTTCACTATAGATATTATAGAATACTTTTCTACCTTGATTAGCTTGATCTTTTAGATAATTAATTATTTCTAGAGTTTTTTCTGGAGAATAATTACTATCATATTTTAAAGCATATTTTAAATCATCAACTGTATAAGTATTATCTATATTATTTGGGAATAATAGCTTACCAAATCCTTCAAATTCACGATATTTAATAACATCACTTATTAATGTGCTTTCAGATAATACCATATTACCTTGATCATCAGTTTTAACTTCATATGAAGCACATCCTGTTAAGATTAATACACTTAATATAGTTACTAATAGTTTTTTAAATTTCATATAATCACCTTAATTAAATTATATAAATTATTTATATTATTTTAAATAACTATAATAATGTTTTACATAGATTAACAAATAAAAAAGAACCTTATTAGGTTCTTATATACATATATTAATAGGTAGTAATAATTTACTATCTAGCGGACTTTAATATGGTTTAAAGTATTGTTAATTAATACCATATACAGCTATTCCATCTATTCCACCAGATACAGTTATTTGTATATCTTCATTAGTAATTGGCATTAAGAAGAATGATCTAGATGCACTTCTTATACTATCTAATCTATATGATAATCCTAAGTCAACATAATTGGCATTATCGAATGTTAAAGCAAGAGTATTATTACATCCGCTTTCTGTTGTACAAGCTCCACCATTATAAACATCTGTAACAAAATAATACTTGTAATCACTTACATTTGATATAGTAATTACTGTATTCTTGCCAGAATAGGACGATTTTCTATAAACTAGAGTAGAAGTCATATTATTAAACGAAATAGTACCGGTTTCTTCATTTGCTTTAGTATATAACTCATCAATTGCATCACTAACATTAGTTATATCTTCCCCATTAGATTTTTTCCATGTACTATCTTTTGGTGTATAACTTATATCATTTGCAAACAACGTATATGCTGATACTCCTACTATACCTCCAAAGATTAGTGCTCCTAATATAAATGTGAATATTGGATTTTTAATTATTTTCTTCATTATAGTTCACATCCCTCTAACATCTTATATATAAAATTATACAATACTTATTTTTTTTTATAAACAAAAAAACTCGATACTTTAAAGTTCGAGTATTAATCAATAATGGTGCCCCTGATCGGACTCGAACCGATACGGATTATCTCCATTGGATTTTGAGTCCAACGTGTCTACCAATTCCACCACAAGGGCAATTACATAAAGAATTATAACATATTTAATATAAAATATTAAAGTAGTTATGTTATAATTATTAAAATAGGTGGTGTGTGAATATGTTTAACTTCAAAAACCTAGAATCATTAATGTATGTTAAATTTAAGACATTATTTAAAGATGTTGTACCTAAGGGTAATTTAAGTATGATTGATAAGGAAGATTATCAAGATATCTTATCTGGTACTTTTTTATCTATGGGATTACATATTGTATTAATAATTAATAGTATAATAATATCTAATATTAGTACTGATGTTGCAGTAGCACATATGTCTTTCTTAAATTATATTCCATTGATATATTCAGTATTTATATTAACAGATTCATTATATAACTATAAAAATAATACTAAAGTAAATGGTATGTTTAATTATATAACTATAATAGTATCATTCTTTTATACTATAGGAATATTATTCTTAATATTCCCATGGATAGGTTCTATGTATATATCATTTATACCTGCATTTATATCTATTATATGTATACTTGGTATAGTATTAGCTAATTTATTTATTTTATCTGGAACTATTAGTTTTGCAGAAAAAATACAAAAAGAATATGAAGAAGAACAAAAGAATAAAATATCCCAATCAGAAATAACTGTTACAAGAATAACACAAGATGAAGTAGCTGATCATTCATACAAATATTGTATGTTATGTGGACAAAAGAATGAATTAGAAAATGTCACATGTTCTAGATGTGGAAATATGTTATAATATTTATATAATAAGAGGTTGATAATATGAATGAAAAAGGATTAATTGAACAAGTATTTAAAATAATAAATAGAAATTATTCTAATATATATGCATTAGATATCATGGGTGATTTAGTATATGTATTTGAATTTGATCAAAATAATAAACTAAATATAACAGAAAAGATTACTTATACTAGTTTTATAGATAGAGTAAAAACAATAGTACACCAAGATGATTTAAAAATGTATTTTGATGCATTATCATTAAATAAATTAGAATCAGACTATCAACAAAATAAAGAAGAAACTATTATTAAATATCGTAAAGCTATGCCTACAGGTGAATATAGATATTATATTAATATTATTAACTATTTATCATTTGAAGGTAAGAAACTTATATTTATGATGTCTGAAGATGTTAATAGTAGATTAATAGATGTAGAAAAATCTAATAATGAATTAGAAGAACAAATAGATACATATAAGAATAAGATTAGTTATGAAAGAGAAGCTATATCTGATGCCTTATATAAAGTTAATGATATATTAGCATCTGCCGACAATGCAGCAAGTACTCGTAATTATATTAATTCTATATTCAAGAATGTATCAACTGATCATCCTGAATTAAATAAAGTAATATTAGATAAAGTAATGAATACAGTAGATTATAAGAAACCATCTATATTAATTGTAGATGACTCTGCTATTATAAGAAATTCATTAAAAAGAATATTCCAAGATGAATTTGATATAATATTTGCTAAAGATGGTAATGAAGCAGTTAAAATAATAAATGATAATATATTAGTCATGGACTATGATAATACAAAAGAGAATATAGCTGGTATATTATTAGACTTAATCATGCCTGAATATGATGGTTTTTATGTATTAGACTTTATGAAGAAGAATAGATTATTTACTAAAGTTCCTGTAGCTATTATATCTGGTGATGAAACTAAAGAAACAAGAAGAAAAGTATATCAATACGATATAGTAGATATGCTAGAAAAACCTTTTAATACAGATAATATTAGAAGAAGAATAAGTAAGATTATTAATCTATATTCATCTAAAGCTAATTTATCTAGTATAGTATCTGCTCAAGATGAAGCTATTAAAGAAAATAATGATACTAATTTAATTCCTATCATGAATCAAATAGTCGCTAATTATGTTAATTCTAATGAATCTATTAGATTATCTAATGTAGTAAGAACAATAGCTATTAAAGTAAAAGAATTATATCCTGAATATAATTTAAATAATAAATATATAGATGCTATTACTAAGAATGCACCTTTATATAATATTGGGGCTATAGCTATGGCGGAGAATATGATTGTTACATCTGATTCTATTAGACATGAAATACAAAATGGATTAACTATTGTTGATAACTATGTATTTGATAAATATGAAAAGGATATAGCAAATAATATAGTTAAGTATTCATGTGAAATGTATAATGGACTAGGATATCCTGATGGAGTAGAAGGAGATAATATACCTATAGAAGCAGGTATTACTAATATGGCTGTTAGAATTGTAGCTAATTCAAATATAACTGCTGGTATTAAAGATGTATTAGATGAAGAATCAAAATACAATCCTAAATTAATAAATGCGTTAAATGAAGCAAAGAAAGAATTGAAAGACTTAAAATAATGTAAAGTCAATTGATATCTTAACCTTATATATATTACAATAAATATATAATAGGAGTGATATTATGAGTAAACTAAGAGCATTAATTATTTCAGGTGTATTAGTATTAGTTGCAACAGTAATTATGGGATCTATGTATACTATGGGTAGTATATCTTATTCTTATGTTACTAATGATGCATCATTAATAGATAAGGTATTAATAAATAATATTACTACTATAGAAGGTATAGATACTACAAGATTAGATGGACCTACAATAAATGGTAATGATATTAGTCTTGAATTAGACTTATTACCTTATGAAACATATAAGTTTAGTTTTGATTTAGTTAATTCTACTAATGTAGATTATAGATTAAATAAATTATTAATTAATTGTTTAAATGATGAAAGAGTAAATGATTATTTAACTATCTCAATGTTCTATGATAATGGAGAACAAGTAAAAGATTATTCTGATCTTATTAAAGGAACAAAGAGAACTGTAACAGTTACTATTTCATATGATAAAAATGTTGAAGATATTAAGACATTCTTGCTAGACTTCGACATGGATATTAATCCAAGTGCTATAAGATAGCTATTGCTATCTTTTTTTATATATTTTATAATAACTACTGCTGAAAGGGGAATAATCATGTATATATATACTAAAACATTAGGATGTAAGGTAAACAGCTATGAAACAGAAGCTATTGAAGAAGATTTTATTAATCATGATTATAAATTAACAGATGATATAAAAGAAGCAAATGTTATAGTTATTAATACATGTACTGTAACTAATCAAGCTGATGCTAAATCAAGAAAAGTAATTAGACAAGCAAGAAGAGATAATCCAAATGCATGTTTAGTTGTATGTGGTTGTTCATCTGAACATCATAAAGAAAATATGATGGATTTAGATATTGATGTACTTATAGGTAACTATGGAAAGATGGAAATATATAATCTTGTACAAGAATGGTTAAAAGATAAAAAGCCTATAGTTAAGTTTACTGATATGAGATCAGTTAAATTTGAAAATATGGATATTCGAAAGATGATGGGTAAAACAAGAGCTTTTGTAAAAATACAAGATGGATGTAATAATTTCTGTACTTTCTGTATTATTCCATTTATGCGTGGAAATATAAGATCAAAAGACTTTGATTTATGTGTTAAAGAAATAAATGAGTTAGTTGAATCAGGATATCAAGAAATAGTATTAACTGGTATTCATACAGGATCATATGGAGATGGAGAAGATTATGATTTGACTGATTTAATTCATGAAATATCTAAAAATGAAGGATTAAAGAGAATTAGAATATCTTCAATAGAAATTACTGAATTAGATGATAAATTCTTAAAAGAATTTAAAGATAATCATAAGATATGTCCTCATTTACATGTACCAGTTCAATGTCCAAATGATAAGATATTAAAACTAATGAATAGAAAATATACATTAGATGAATATAAAGATAAGATTAAAGTATTAAGAAGTTTAAGAGAAAATGTTAATATAACAACTGATCTTATTGTAGGTTTCCCAGGTGAAACTGATGAAGACTTTGATAGTATCATGGAAGAATGTAAGATAATAGGATTTTCTAAGATACATACATTCCCTTATTCAAAAAGAGAGGGAACTAAAGCATCTACCATGGTACAAGTAAAAGATGATATTAAAAAAGATAGGGTAGATAAGATGTTAAGATTATCTGATATCTTAGAATCTAAATATTATCAAACATACATAGGTAAAACATTAAGTGTACTTGTTGAAAAAGATGTAGGTTTATCAGATAACTATATAAAAGTATATTTAGATCAAGAATGCGAAGAAAACACATTTGTTGATGTAAAGATAAGTGAAGTAAATGGAACAAAAGTAAAAGGAATCGTTATTAAATGATATAATTAAGATAGGTGATATTATGAAAAAGGTAGAACTAAGAAATAAAGGAAATAAAATTGGTAATGCTTTTATTAATAAAAAGAATGTAAAAAAATTAAAGAATAAAAATATAAAATGGTTTACTGGTAGTCTTTTATTAGCTGGTATAGCTATATCAGCAATAGTATCTAAACAAAAAGAACCAGAAAAAGATGTTGATAAAAATGTAGCAATTGAAGAAGAAATAGAACAAGAAGAATCATTAATAACTAATGATTTATTTAGAGCTGATTTATTTAAAATAGATAGAACAGAAAAAGATGGTACTATTTTATTCGTTAGTAGTGATTACTTATATGATAATGGATATATTCCAATTGATACTGTAAAGTCTAGATATGATTTCATAGTTGATTTCAATGATGATTTAGTTCATAATCCAGATAAATATGAAGATAAAGATTTATCTGATTATACTAAAAAGTATAATTTCTTCAGAGCGGTATATAAGGAACATACTGATGGTGATCAAAAAGAATCATTAGCTCAACAAGAATATCTTCTTGAATTAGAAGATGATTTAATAAAGACTATATATAAATTAGGATCTTTCTCATATATACCTGAAGCTGTTGAATCTGATGAGTATTTAGAAACTGTTATGCCTGAGAAGAATGATAAATATACAGTAGATTATACAATACCTAAAGATATGACATTGTCAGAATTATTAAGTTATACAGATAATTCAGAAGAATATCAAAAAGCTATGGATGAAATATTGGCTAACCCAGCTAATAATATTGATGATAAGGATTTAATATATGCTGGCGATAATGTTGAACTTCCATATCTTGATAAAGGTGATGTAGCTGACTTAGGTTATACACTTGAC
>OCVV012877433.1_pt1 | contig 16396 bp, 3 predicted proteins | sample 1539721 | NCBI WGS metagenome assembly OCVV01 (sample SAMN02144230, study PRJEB22623) | gut metagenome | biome: sheep rumen | host: Ovis aries | place: New Zealand
AATACAGGCAGGGATGTCGGAGCAAGCCGAGAGGAGAACAAATTTATTTGTTATCCCGAGGCGCCGCCCGATTCCTTGCGAAGCAAAATGGAGCGAAGCGGAGTCCCTGTAAACAAAAAAAACACCTAAATTCCTACCAATCACTCCCAAAAAAAACATAAATAAAATGTTAAAATTTTTTACGACCCAAAAAAAGGTATTATCTTTGTTGCGTATTATAGTGTATTGTCACATACTGACTATACACAACCCACTGTGAAACAAAAACATAACCCAAAATAACACCTATGTTGACTAACGGACTTACCCCTTCCTTCACCCGACGTGCCGCTTCCTTCGCGGCTGGACTCCGTACGATGATCCTTTCCCTGCTGCTCGCCGGCGGTCTTCTCACCGCCTCCGCTCAGGGACCCGACCGCTGCATGTTCGGCGACACCATCCTCCACATGGACTTCGGAGAGGGGTCCGGCGTCTTCGGCTCCTTCGCCGCTGCCGGACTCTCATCCCTCAACTCCATCTCCTCCGTCTACCGTAGTTACGACCTCTCCACCACTACCGCTTTCTACGGCGGTGACTACTGTATCACCGACAATACGCACCCCCTCCGCGAAATGACCGGACTCAAACACTACAAGTCCGGTAAGTCCGCCAACAACGCCTACCTCGTCGATACCCTTCGCGACCATACCCACATGGTTGACCCGTCCGTCACCGACGGACGCTACCTCCTCGTCAACGGTGACGTCAACCCGGGCGTGGTCTTCAAACGTCGCATCACCGAGCTCTGCTCCAATGCCGAGTTCGAGTTCGGTGCCTGGACCGCCTATGCCCATGGCAACAACCTCAAGAACACCAAACTCCAGTTCGAACTCTGGGCTGATGACCCGGGCGACGCCATCCCGACGTCCTCCGACGTCAATGCCGCCTTCGACTGGACCGTCCCTGCCGACGGACGCGGCGCCATGATACCGGTCTATGCCTCCCTCGCCGCCAAGGATGCCGGCACCGTGACCACCGCCAAACTCCTCTATAAGTCCGCCGCCTTCGAGCCGAACAAGACCAAGGACCTCCGCAACCGCACCGTCGATATCACCGTCGATGCCGAGACCGATGCCAACGGCTACGCCATCTACTCCCTCTCCGGAGTGGCTGCCGCCAACAGCTATTTCTACAAGGACGAGAACGGACTCTGGTGCCAGACCATCGTCTCCACCACGACTAAAAACAAGGCAGGAGCCTATGTCTATACCAAGGAAGGCTCACGCGTCTACTCCTCCTCCGAATACACCCAGCCGGTCTATGCCCTCTCCACCAGTGGTGATACCGCCTGGATCTATACCGACGACTCCGAAAACTCCATCTACGCCTACTACGACCGCTCCGCCGGTGCGTGGTACGACCTCGAACTCAACGACGCCGGTACCGAACTCGCGCGTACCACCAACCCCGTCGTTGACGAGACCATCTACCAGCGCATGACCTGGACCACCGCCAACGGCTACCAGGTACTCTCCGACGGACACGGCTCCTTCGCCTACTACGACGGCGCTGCCTATAAGCGCATCACCGGCTCCTTCACACTCGGGACCACCAACCGCACCCTCGGCTCCTCCGACCTCGCCGTCAACGCCACCGCGCTCCTCGACTACGACGCCATGACCCCGACGCGCTATACCTATCCTTCCACCGCCAATGAGGAGTACGAGGTCGTTTCATCGCGCTGGACCCAGTTCCTCGACCACTTCAAGCTCAAGGACGTCTCCTCCGTTTACCTCGTCCTGCGCAACGCCATCGGTAACAATACCGACAACGACTTCTGCGTCGATGACATCACCTTCCGGCCGTACTCCGCCTTCAACCTCCTCATCAACCTCTCCACCTCCTCCATCGATCAGGTCTGCGAGACCGGTATGGTCACGCTGATCTCCGACTTCGTGGCGAGTGAGAACCCGGAGGATGCCTCCGACGTCGAAGCCCACATCGCCAACTACGGATTCCAGTTCCAGGGCTACGACCCTGACTTCGAGGAGTGGGTGCCGCTCGGCGGCGATATCCCGCTCCAGATACAGCGTATCAACGACCGACTCGAACTCACCCTGCCGCTCGACGAGTACAACCTCTACTCGCGATTCCGCCTCTCCGTGGCGGCAACGCCGGAGGGCTTCGGCGGTAAGTGTATCACCTTCGCCACGCCGGACGTGGCACGCAACGTCATCACCCAGGCGCCGTCCTTCAAGATCATCGGCAAGGACGTCTGCGACGACGGGGGCGTGGACCGTACCGGACGCTTCTATATCGTACGTACCAACTCCGAGGCACCGACCCAGGACGACCCGTGGCGCGTCGCCGTCACCATGCCGGACGGCACCACCAAGATCCTCGAGTCCGCGGCGTGCGGCAAGGTCAGCTCCTATACACAGGGTGCCGACGGAGCGATCTCACATACCACACGCAACGAACAATAATTCCCCTTCTGTCTAACCTTCCTATAACCATAGAACGAATATGAACACCATGATGCAACATAAGGTTACGAACAACATCGCCTCCTCCATCTCCTCCACCGCCTCCATCTACAACGGCATAACACGACCTGATAAAAACTCATCGGATATGAACCGAACCGCTACACATAACCCGTCCTCCTCCTTTGGTAAGCACCTGATCCTGCTCGCCCTCATCGCCGCATCACTCCTCGGAGTTCAACTCTCCGCCTGGGGAGCGACGGCAACGCTGTCCGGATTCGCTAATGCAACACCAGCTGCGACATCCGGTCCAGTCACAGTTGACAAAGGAGGTTTTTCCATTAGCAGCAGCAACCTGAGCGCAGGCGGTGCTGGTAAAACATTCTCCATTGACGCAGGAACCGGCAATACCATTTCAAGCATCAGCTTGACAATGACGGGAACGAGCAACCGATTTACAGCAGCCAACATTACCAATTGTACTGCATGCACACGAAGCGGAAGTGTCTATACCATCACGATTTCTCCAGCTGTTAAGACGGTCTCACTGAAAAACAACGGTGGCGGAGTCACCATTTCTCAGCTCGTAGTAACCTACGCCGGCGCTTCCTGCGCCGCAGGCGCACCAGGCAATATCTCCAAGGGTACGGCTTGTGCAGGAAATCCTTTGACACTGACTTCGGCAGGATCTGCTGCATCGGGTGATACATGGTACTGGCAAACCAGCGCATCTGGAACCGACAAGACAAACTCTGGTTCGACCTATAATGTTGCTTCCGCAGCGACATACTATGTCCGTTCTTACAACACCGCGGGGGCCTGCTGGTCGGATGCAAAATCCGTAACCGTTGCTGCAGGTGACTGGACTTCGAAACCAACCATCTCGGGTGCAACGGCTGTCACTGTCGGCAATACCATTACCCTTACCGGTTCTCCTTCCGGTGGTACATGGAATTCTTCTGCAACGGGCAAGGCTACCGTCAATGCCTCCGGTGTCGTATCCGGTGTTGCTACTGGTAGCACCGATATTACCTATACCAAGGACGGTTGTCAATCCGCCGCTCATACGGTTACCGTATCCGCCGCTCCATCCGGCTTCACCCTCACCAATGCGGTCAGCCCTGCGGGCTACGGAACCGTGAGCGTGGCTTCCGTTACCGGCATCACCTCCGGTACCGCTACCTCGTCCTCTTCCAATACCTATACCGTGGGCGGAACGACGGTGACCGCTACTCCGGCTGCCTCTAACTCCCAATATACCTACGCCTTCTCTTCCTGGTCCGGACTCCCGGCTACCGTGACGGCCAACGCTACCGTGACGGCGAACTTCACACGTACCGGACGTGACTACACCGTGGCCCTCAACAACCAGTCCGCAACGACTGCAGGTGCAGCCAACGTGACCGCAACCTACGGCTCTGCCATGCCGTCCATCGCTGCCAACCTCCCGGCTAAGACCGGCTATACCTTCGGCGGCTACTACAAGAACGAGGCAGGCGCAGGCAACCAGTATTACAACGCTTCCGGTGCCAGCGCTCGCAACTCCGACTTCACCGCCGCAGGAACCCTCTACGCGAAGTGGACGCAGACCGTGACCCTCAATGCCAATACCGCCAACGGCGGATCAGGCTCCAACACCTCCGCAACCGCTACCTTCAACGGCACCGCCCTCACCGGCTTCACGGCAACGACCGCCGCTTCCGGCTATAGTCTCAAGGGATTCTATACCGCCGCTACCGGTGGTATCAAGGTCCTCAACGCCGACGGTACCTTCGCCGCTGCTTCCGTCACCGACTACATCACCTCATCCAAATGGACCAAGGCAGGAGCAACCACACTCTATGCGCAGTATGATGAGGCAAGTGGGTGTGATGTTCATGTTTGGTTCAGTAATGCCGCGGATGCAACTGCTGCTGGTATAACGAATAACGCTGGAGGTTTCTTTTCTGGAACATTACCAGCACAGTCAAGTAATACTATTACCGCAACCTCGGTTACAATTGGGGGAACTACATATACTGCAAACTATCGATCTTCTAATGCTACTGGACCTGTTAATTTTACTGTTCCGTCAGGGAAAACAGGTAAACTATATATTGTTGCAAGAAGTGGTGGTGATAATCGAACATTTATTCTCAAGAAGGGAAGTGATGCTGTCGAAACTATAAATTGGGGTGCTTCAGGTACAGTTGCTGCTCATGATTTTGCCGCTGTTGATGCAGGATCATACTCTATTACATGTTCAGGAAATCAAGGATGGGGTTTGGTTGCTGTCGAAATCTGCGACGCTTCCTCGTGTACCAACCCAACCCAGACCTTCAACAATGGTAACTATACCATCGGAGGGTCTGCGCTCAATCTCAGTACGCTGTTCACTTCCAACAGTAGTGGTGCCGTAACTTACACCGTACAGAATGCCAACGGAACGGGAGCTTCCATAGCTGGTACTTCCTTTACGGCAACCACAGCTGGTACGGCTACCGTACGCGCTTCCCAAGCAGCTGATGGTGACTATTGTGCCAAGACTATTGACGCTACCATCACCGTCGAGGCTACCTGCGCCTACGCTGCCAACCCGACTATCAGTGCCATCGGACCGGCTTCGACCAATACCTGCGCCGGCAATACCGTGGACCTCACCGCTACGGTTTCCGACGCTACGTCCTACCAGTGGTACTCCAACACCGCTAACAATACCTCTACCGGCACGCCGGTCGGCACGTCATCCAATACCTACCGCGCTACCGTCACCGGTACTCAGACCTATTATTATGTAGTGGCTACCAACTGCCACGGATCCACGACGTCCTCCACCGTCTCCGTCATCGGAGCCAGCGTCTCCGCTTCGCTCGACGACGCCTCGGACTACGCTTCCTTCCAGAACTGCGGCAACGAGTCCTCAACGGCATCCATGACCGGCGGAACCGCCGCTTCCTACCAGTGGTACTCCAACACGACTAATAACAACACCACCGGTTCGGTCATCGCGGGTGCTACCGACGCTACCTATACCTTCCCGACCACCACTACCGGTACCAAGTACTACTACTGCGTCGTGACCTCCACCTCTGGATGCACCGCCACCACACCGACTCGTAAGGTCACCGTCAATGAAGCAGCTGCAACGGAATGCGAAACTCTCGTTTCGGCTACGGTCAACAGTGCAACGACCATGACGGCCTCCGTCGGAAGCGTTAGTGTGTCCAATCCGTCTTCTCAGTCTATCACCACCGTTATTAAACTCAACAGTTCAGGATATGTGTTGCTCACGCCAAAGGCAGGATCTTCCTTCCAGGCGGGCGATACCATCACGGTGACCATCTATAATCAGGCTTCCAGTGCCAAGACTACTGGTTTCAATCTCGCATCAGGTGCTTCTTACACGAAGTCCATTGCCAAACAAAGTACTGCAACCATCGGTGCACGTCTCGTGGCTTCCGACATAGTGGATGGTAAGGTGAAGGTGTTTCGTAACAGTTCCGACGGTTGGATCGGAGGTCTTATCAAGATCGAACACTGCGGTGCCGCTTGTACGCCTCCGACGAAACTCGAACTCGCCGGCACGGCGTCTTCCGTCAATATCAATACCCCGCTCGCCCTCAGCGTGGCTGGCGGCAATGGCGGATCCATCGAATGGACGTCCTCTCCAGCCACTGCGACCTTCACCGGTAACATCACCGACGGCTATGTCTTCACGCCGTCCGCAGCCGGCTCCTACCGCATCATCGGTGTGCAGGCTGCCTCCTGCGGCTACTGCGAGACAAAGGACACCATCAACGTGACCGTCAACTCATCCGCTACCTATGTCAATGCCGAACCGACCGCTATCATGGTGTGCGGTACCGTCTATACCGGCGTGGGTACGGGCGCTTCCAACATCCGCAAGAACGACCAGTGGGGCGCCGGCTCTGCCAACGTCACCGCCAACGGCATCTTCTCGCGCGTCGGCGACCCGGCTGAGGGTGGCACCGCCAACGGAACGCCGGAGTCCACAGCTCAGAACCCAATCTCCGGCGGAGCCTGCTATGGCGCCGAGGGAGGCGTGCTCAATGCCGCAGGGTCCTATAAGTTCTACTACGCTCCGTCCAACCTCGCATCCATTTCCTCGTCCGTACCGCCGTACTCCAACGCTCTGCGCTTCAAGGCACCGGCAGGTAAACTCACGTTCTACACCAAGGGCGCTCTCCGCCTCTATAAGAACGGTACCACCGTCAATATCGGCGCTGCCGAGGGAACCGAGGCAGTGACGACCATCGACGCTACAGGCGGCGACTACTACCTCTACAACCCGAACAATGAGACCAATGCCTACCTCTTCGGAATGAAGGCGATCACCGTCGATGTCAATATCTCCGGATCCTCCGTCGTGGCTATCGACGATGCGGCGACGCTCACCGCAACACCGTCCGGAACTGCCGCCACCGCCTATAAGTGGTACGTATCCGGCTCATCAGCCATAGCGGGCGCTACCACTGCGACCCTCGACCTCGACGGACGCACTGGCGCCGCCGGCTCCACCGACTACGTCGTCGAGGTACAGTCCGGCTCCGCAGCCTGCGCCGCAACCGATACCTTTACGGTCAATGTCATGGACATGTCCGATATCTGTAACGTCTATTACCACTTTACCTATGGCGACGATGCCGCTAACAACGGCGTCACCAACTCGCCGAAGATTGGTTTCTCCACACCGGGATCCATCGCCAAGACAAGCAATATCCCTGCCAAGACCATCTGGCTCGACGGACTTACCCGCAACCCGAAGTATAACTTCACCGGGTTGACCGCTAAGTCAACCGACCACGTCATCACGATCAACGTGACGCAGCAGTACGATACGCTCTATATCTTCGGCGCCTCTGACGCTACCGACCAAGCGACCATGACGCTCAACGTCTCCAAGGACGGCGGTGCTCCGGTGGCTACCTCCGCGTCGTTCACAAACGGAACCAACCTCGAACTGCTCACCATACCGCTCAACCAGGGCAACGGTACCTATACCATCTCCGGTACGCACCGCTGGGGCATCGCCGGCATCATCGTCAAGGCGTGCGGCGGTAATGCCGATTGTACCGCCCCTGTCGTCTCCGTATCGCCTGCCACGAAGTCCATCGCTCAGGGCAAGACGTTCGACGTCTCTACCATCGTGGCTGAGAACGTGACGCTCTCCGGCGGTACCGTGACCTACTCCTCGTCCAATACCTCCGTCGCTACCGTGACCTCCGCTGGCGTAGTGACCGGCGTGGCTCCGGGCAACGCAACCATCACCGTCACCGCCACCGGCGACGGATCCATCCGGTGCCCGCAGGCAGTGACCGCCAACCTCTCCCTCACCGTCACCGAACCGGTTGACGTGGCTGCCGCATGCGGCGACCTCATCAACCTGACCCTGACGTCGAACAAGGCGGCTTCCGTCACCGGCGAACTGGCAGCCTACGCGACGGCAAGCGTCTCCACGGCGTCGCTCGACGGCGGCTACGGTAAACTCAACGGTAAGAATACCTACGTCGGCGTCTCCCTCTCCTCCGGAGGTTTCCGCGAGGGAGATACGCTCACCGTGGACATGACGCCGGTGGACTATGACGCCGAACACGTCGGCAAACTCGTCGTCTTCTCCGACGCTGGTTCCACCATCCTCCAGACCTATACCGCGGGAGCCAATATCACTACCTCGACCTATAAGGTGATCTCTACCGACGGCACTCACGAGGTGGTTAAGATGATTCTGCCTTCCGCTACATCCAGACTCTATATCTACCGTACCGAGGCTGTGGTTCAGAACCCGTATATCAAGTCCATGAAGATCTCACGCCTCTGCTGCGACGGACCAGTCATCGATGAGGAACTTTCTTCCCCTACTTCAACGAATATCACGGTAGAATATAATGGAGACGTTCGTCTCATTACTACTGCCGAACCGGCTGACGGCGCCTCCGCGCTGTCCTACAAGTGGTACAAGGACGGTGAACTCATCACCACCCCGTCCGCTTACAACACCGCTACCATCTACTATCCGGACAACCTCGACAACGGAGTCGGTCTCACTGCCGACGCTGAGTTCTACTGCGAGGTGTTCGAGGAGGACTGTGCTTCCGGTACGACCTCCGGCACCTACCACGTCATCGTCGAAGCTCCGGATATCGAGGCTACCTATACTGGTTCCTTCACTCACTCCGGCTCGACCGAAAACGGCGGCTCGTTCACAATCCAGAATACCCCGACCGCTACGACGCGACCAGCGAATAGTCAGACGTTCCGTATCGATAACTTCGGTCACGCGACACTCAATATCTCCAACATCACCATCACTGGCACGTCAGGTGCTACGGCACTCATCTCCGGCGCGACGACCGCAACCATCGCCGCTGGGGTGACGAACAAGTCCCTCACCATTGCCTACCCGGCACTGCCTCCGGGCACCTACTCCGACGTGGTGACCATCACGTCCGACGACCCTGACGAGTCGCCGTACGTTCTCAACGTGACCTATATCATCCCGTCACAGCCGGTTGTCATCAGCACCAGCGACGGATGCGACGGCATCTCATTCCCGGCCAGCAAGGCAGGAACCTACCGCGTACGTCTCTGCGAGGGCGTAACACAGGACAGCCGCTCGCTCGTTTCGCAATCGACCATCACCGCTGCCGCTCCGGCTTCCGTCTCCATCATCGGCGGTGCCAACTACGGCGCTTGGAAGGGATCCGCTACGGGTCTCATTCTCGGTCGCGCTTCCGACCCTGTCTATGGCAACTCGTCCTGCGCTTGGACACCGGATGTCTCTGCATCTTCCGAGGCGGGTTATATCATCGTGCGACTCACCGACCCGGATACGCTGCGCATGACGTTCTTCGACGCCAATGCCAACCGTTCCATCTCGATCGTGCCGTGCAACGCCGACGGTTCCTTCACCGCGACACCGACCGCCATCAACCCGACCGAGGGAGCCTACAAGCTCGCTATCCATAAGATGGGTACGCTCTACTACCGTATCCAATCGACCGGGTCTGCATGGGCGAAGATCGCTTCCATCGGCGCTGACCGGTTCACCGACTGCTCCAATGCAGCCGCTGACTACGTCGCTCCTTCTACCGCGACGACCTATTCCGCTACGACCAACTTCCCGGGTTGGGATACCGATAAGGGATACGCAACGGTACAGACTGTCGCCGGTGGCGTAGCATCGGACCTCGACGCTTCTCCGGTTATCACGCTCTACAAGGCTCCGGGTACCCTCACGGGTCTTACCGGTGAACTCGTCGGAGCCAACACCGTACACCTCACGTGGGACGCTGCCGCCGGCGCTACGCAGTACCGCGTGACGCGCAACAACCCGACGACGAACTATATCACCACCGAAACGTCCTACGATGTGACCGGACTCGCATACAACGAAGACAAAGGCTATACCTTCTCCGTGACACCTCTCAATGGTGCCTGCGCCGGAACGGGAATGTCCCTGCCGAAGATCACTCTGCCACAGACACGCAACGTGACCATTAAGTTCGAGGATAAGTCCGGCAACGCGCTGACATCCGGCGTCAACGTCACCTTCGAGGGCGACGTACTCACGCCGAACTCCTCGGGCGAGGTGTACGTCACCGTCGTGGACGGCGCCGTGACCTCCTTCCTCGCAGGAGCTACGGGCTCCTATTCCTTCGACCACTGGAACAAGGTGGGACGTATCTCTACTCCGGAGGCTTCCTACACCTTCACCTCTGACACGACTATCCATGCCATCTACTCCGCCTCTTCCTGCGAGAACGACCTCAACTACATGGGCGAGTCGTCATGGGCGGGATATAAATCGCCGTACAATTCGGACACCTATCGTTCCAATGTCGGTTCCGGCGTGCAGACAGTCTCACAGACCGGCGACGAGGATAATGGTATGAAGTTCATCAAGTTCAACTATAATAATGCTTATATCCGTACGGCTTCGTCCGGCGACGTGGACTATTCTTCCGTTTCCTTCGAGGCTCGTATGCTCAAGTATTATTCCGATACGAAGTACAATTCGACCATTACCGTGACGGCGTATGCATCCGACGGTACGACCGAACTCCTCTCCGAGGATGTCGTGACGCTCTATACCAGCAATGGTACCGTCAATCCGAATACCGGCGACCTCAAGCGCCAGGCATTCTCCGTGCCGCTCCCGGCAGGCACCAAGTACGTCAAGATCAGTACTTCCGGTAATGCAGGTTCTTCCAACGCGTCCCCTTACCTGACCAATATCCGGTTCTGTCAGGGTGCGGTGGTCGATCAGTCCGCCATTACCTATAACCCGGCTAACGGTGCCGAGAACGTGCCGGTCAACACCAATCCGGTAGTGACCGTTACCAACACCGGCACTACGCCGTACCGCCTCCTCGCCGACGGTTCGGTGGCTCCGCTCACCTCGTCGAATGCCAAGGCAGAACTCTATAAGTACGACACCGAGACAAGCGGCTACGTCCTCGTGGACGGCGCACCGGTCGTAACGGGCACTGGCTCATCGCCGATGACCTTCACGTTCAACCACGGCGGCACGCCGCTCGACTACTCGACGCAGTACGCCATCGTCATGGACTCCGTCTGCAACTCCGAGGGTGAACTCGTGACCAACAACCTCGCACTCTTCACCACCGTGGACCGACCTGCTCCGCAGATCGAGGTATCACGCTGGACTGCCGGAACCAAATATACTTATGACGACGGCTCAGAGTACTCGCTCGGATCGCGCTTCGCGTCCACGGCTCCGCTCAACCAGACGTTCTACATCAAGAACTCCGGAACCGGTACCGGTACCGACGGTCTGAACGTGACACGCATCGAACTCACCGGCGCCGACAACCAGTTCACCATCACCGGCGTGACGCTCAAGGGCGCCTCCGGATCCAAGACCATCACCAACCCAAATAAGGTCTTCACGCTCTCCGGCTCCTACGTCGAGGCTGGCATCGACTCTATCCAGGTTGATGTGCGCTACACGCCGAACGGTGTCATTGGATCCTACTCTAACCCGCTCCAGGTGACCACGACGAACAATACCGGCGGCGACAATACCTACGTCCTCACCCTCCAGGGTGCGTACGCCGACTTCGTACTCCCTTATACCTACGAGTCAGGAACGACCTCGACGCACATCGGTACCGACTATATCCTCCACGACTACAGTTCCACCGCCGACGTGCCGGCTGAGATAACACTGCCGGGCGATACCGCTCTCATCCCGCAGTATAACGTGTACAGCGCCGAGGGTAACTGCGGCATCAACGGCGAGTCGGCACTCCGTGTCGGAAACAAGGCAGGCTCACCTGCCGTTGACCGACGACTCCATATCGTCCTCGACCACTCGACCAACAAAAATATCGACGGCTCGCTCGGTACGCTCACCATGAAGTGGTCGTCCGTGGGTGCTCGTAGGGTATATATCTGGAAGAAGGAGGGCGGAGTCGAGAATCTCATCTACCAGTCCTCGGCTTACGAGGCAGCACGCGAGTGCCACACGACACGCCTCACGGTCAATAACTGCGCCGAGACGCGCACCGAACTCTATATCGGCTTCGAAGGACCGACACCGGACGCTCTCACGACCATCAACTATCTGAACATGACGAAGTGTAACGTCGAGGAGAAGTCCGCCAATGCCGAGATCACCGGCATGGAGGGCGACTGCGTCAACAACGCCTCCGTGCAGGGTGACCATATCTACCTCACCATGAACTCCTGCGCTGCTTGCAGCACCGGAAGCTACACGCCGACGACGTTCACCGCAACCGAGATCTCACACTCCGTGGGCGCTACCGTCTCGCCGGCAGCAGGGGAGGTAGTCACGGTCAATGACAAGGGCTATTTCGAATACACCGTCACCGCAGCCGACGGTACCTCGTCGAAGAAGTACCTCGTCTCGATGATCTGCCCTTCCTCACAGCCGTACAACGTATGCCACTCCGACACCATCGAGGTCATCGTGCCGAACATGGTGGCAGGAACCGATACGACGCTCTCCGTGGCACGCATCTCCAGCCGCAACGACGACGGATCATCGTCCTGCGTCATGCCGGCAACAGGTGCGGGTGCCAACTCGACAATCCACTACATCCAGGAGGCAACCGAAGGATCCTACCAGCTCGACGGACCTACTCAGGTCTGCGTCGGATCACAGGCTACCTACCGACTCGTCAACGTGCCTGACCTCACCAACCCGGTATTCACCTGGCGTCTGGAGAAGGCAAACAACGAGGTGGAACGCTTCACCGTGGTCGGCTCCGGAGTGGAGGAGGAGGTTACACACACCGGCGGCAACGACACCACATGGTACGTCCTCAATACACGTGAACTGAAACTGCAGGCTCCGGAGGCTCCGACTGAACTGCAGCGACTCAAGGTACGCGTGACCTACGCCGACCCGGCTTGTGCCGTCATCGTCGCACGGGGCGAGATACAGGTACGCGCCACTACAGGCGCTCCGACCCCTATCACGTCGTTCACCGGCGGTTGCGTCGGCGAGAACAGCATCCTCGTCATCCGTGCCAACAAGCCGGCAGGCGATATCGTGCAGGCAACGTCCTTCACGTGGGATGTGCGTAAGGTCGCTCCGAACACCGCGGTGACCGAAGAGTCCTTCGCAACGCTCGACCGACTCTCGCTGACCTACCAGACCGAAGACCTCGCCTACGTCAACATGCGTGGTGTCACCGGATCGCCTGACCTCTACGTCAAGGTAGTCGCAGCCAACGCCTGCGGTACCACCGAGACAACACCTCCGGCGAAGGTGGACTATAACATGCCGAAGACGACATGGCTCGGAACAACGTCCAACGACTGGTTCGACAACGCTAACTGGTCTGACCGCGTACCGGCGGCTTGTACCGACGTGACCATCCAGGAGACAGGTGGCGACGTGGACTACTATCCGGTCATCGACGTGACTTCTCCGAAGAACCCGGGCTATAACTCCAAGACCCCGGCATCGTCGGCGAACGCCGTCTGCGACGAGATTACGTTCATGCCGGGCGCCGGCGTCAAGGGCCTGAACAAACTGACCTACCGACGCGCATACGTCAAGGCAATGTTCCGACGCAACCAGTGGTACACGCTGACCGCTCCGCTGAAGAATATGTACACCGGCGACTGGTACTACGACGGTAAGCCGATTACCTATACCAAGAAGTACAACTGCCCGAACCCGCAGACGCATGTGGCGGCTACCACCGGATGGACCACCGCGTTCAATACGCTCAACGAACCGGTACAGCCGGGATTCGGATTCGCCTACCAGGTTTCCGACAAGTCGAAGATCAACGGCTGGAAGCAGTACGCGACCAACAACGCCGACCAGAGCGTCACGTTCCCACGCATGACGATGGACTCCACGCTCGTGCCACGCGTCTATGACTACTCCGTCATCTCCGGCGAACTGCTCAAGACCGATGGACATGCCTATGACCTCAACCCGTCGGAGGATAACTACCGCTTCGCATGGGATGGCCATGCAACGGGAACAGCCTGGAGTCTGACGACCAACGCCGTCAACGGAACGACATACCTCATCGGTAATCCGGTCATGACGCACCTCGACCTCGCCGCATGGCAGGGCATGGCTGGCCACGGCAGTATGTTCACGACGACCTTCCGCTTCTGGAACGGCTCGACCAATACGGGCATCATCGTCGATGACGAGCACACCGCTACCGCCGCTCCGGGTACCACCGCCACCGTTCCGCCTATGCAGGCGTTCATCGTCACGGGCGCAAACGGCAAGAAGGTGTCGCCGAAGTTCGACCATACGCAGGCTTACTACGTCAAGGACGACGCGGCAGCCGTGAAACTGCGCTCCACATCGACCTCCACCGTTCCGGTACTCTACGTATCGGGCAACGACGGCAAGACCACCAGCTGGCTCTCTATCGGACGCCGCGACGGCGCTGCCGACGACTACGTCGAGGGTGAGGACGCTGTCAAACTCTTCTACGAAGAGGCGGACAACGAGATCTATACGCTCGCCGGCGGTGAGATGCTCGATATCAACCGCTTCTCCGGACTCCCTTACGAGGCACCGCTCGCCGTGAAGTCTAAGAACGGCGAGGGACAGATCGCCCTGAACTTCCAGGGCGCTGAGGAGTTCGAGAATATCGACGTCGTACTCATCAACCGCGCGACGGGCGATAGCATCAGCCTCAAGGACGTAACGGCTTACAACTATGCGTTCAACGCCGAGACTCCGGAGAACAACCTCTTCGTACGGTTCACCGATGCCAACAACATCACGACCGACAATGAGGAGGTGGAGAACGACCTCGCTGACAACGACGCTAAGAACATCCAGATCTTCGCCCGCGAAGGCAATACGATACGCGTGATGTCAACGTCGAACAACCCAATCGCCAGCGTCTCCGTCTTCGACGCTACCGGACGACTCATCATCCGGCGCGACGGAATAGGCAAGTCGCTCTTCGACCTGACTCTCAACAGCGGTTCACGAGCTGTCATCGTGAATGCCGTGACCGAGAAGGCTGTCAAGTCCGCAACGATCCAACTCCGTTAATCACCGCCTGATCTGGCACGATTAATGCAGTAACCAAATAAGAGAAGAGGGTCGGAACTCCGACTCGGTGCTCCGACCCTCGACCCTCTGAAAAAATAAACGATATTCCCGATTCGGACCTCCCGTCTGACCGTGAATTGTTAAAAACAAATGTCTTTATGCCCGCATGGCATGGATATTCGAAAAAATAGTCCTATCTTTGCGCCCGCATCAAGAACAACACAAAAAACGAAATAACCCTCTGAAAACAAATAACACCTGATGAAGAAGTTAATTGTTTCTCTTATGATTGTTCTGGCATCCTTCTCCGGTGCCTCCGCTGTTTCTTTCCCGACGGAAGGACTCTCCTCCGGCTCCAACGGCATGCCCGGTGATCCTATGGACCTGCTGGAAGACGACCTGACGGACGAGGAGAACAACGGCGACCTCTACGGTACCATTGACGAACTCGGCACCGACCTCGGCGACGAGGAACCGACGGCAGTCATCACCATCTCCGCCGGAGGTCGTGACTACGAAGGCGTGGTGTTCGGCGCACGGCAATATGCCGAGGGCGAACTGGCAGTCATCGGTGTGCATACCTACCGCATGAGTGCTACGGGTACCCTCAACGGTACCTCCGTGACAGCCCCTTACGGCTACCTCTTCGCCACCGACCCGAACGACGGTACGGTCTGCAACTTCTCCCCGGATACGGCTCAGGGTGACTCCGGAATCCCGATCTTCGTCCTCCCTGTCACCGACGGCATACCGGCATTCCTGATCCTGGCGCTGCTCTCCCTCACCTATACCTTCTACCGCCGCCGCCTCAACCAGGCATGACAACGATCCCAAATTCATTTTATTCCCCATAAATATCCCCCATAAATAACCCCCATAAAAAAACGGCTCCCCGCCGTTTTTTTTTATACCCGTTCGGATAGAGGAAAGGAAAAGGGAGAGGGGTGGAGGGAAGGAGGGGAGAGAGATGGAGAGGGAAGAAGGAGATGAGAGAGAATAGTCCCGTAGGGACGTCAGAATACAGGCAGGGGTGCAGCGTAGCGGAACCCCTGTAAACAACGTTCGACCTTATAGAACTCCATAGGAGCGTCACCCTCATCCGTCCATTCCCCCCCCACCCGTCTGTCCAAAATGTCTTGTAAAGCAAGACAAACATAGTCCCGTAGGGACGTTATAATACAGGCAGGGACGAAGTAAAACGTAGTCCCTGCTAAACAACGTTCGACCATATAGAACTCCATAGGAGCGTCACCCTCATCCGTCCATTCCCCCCCACCCGTCTGTCCAAAATGTCTTGTAAAGCAAGACAAACATAGTCCCGTAGGGACGACAGAATACAGGCAGGGACGAAGTAAAACGGAGTCCCTGTATAAAACGCCCATTCCGCTCAGAACTCCGTAGG
>OCVV011227838.1_pt1 | contig 16394 bp, 19 predicted proteins | sample 1539721 | NCBI WGS metagenome assembly OCVV01 (sample SAMN02144230, study PRJEB22623) | gut metagenome | biome: sheep rumen | host: Ovis aries | place: New Zealand
TAGACTACATGGTTGATAGGTTGGAGGTGTAAGTACAGTAATGTATTAAGCTGACCAATACTAATAAATCGAGGGCTTAACCACAATTTTAAAAAAAGTTCAATCGATAAACTAAAACAAAATTATTCATCTATGTATTTTTCAGTGTGTTACAATGTATAAATTTTAAAAATTTGTAAAAAATAATAAAAAGTACTTGCAAAATTATTAAAAATGATGTATACTTTGTAAGTACAAAAAATTCAAGTAATTAATTTTCTGGTGATGATGACATTTAGGGTAATACCTGTTCCCATTCCGAACACAGAAGTCAAGCCTAAATGTGCCGAAAATACTTGTGGGTTACCCTGCTGGGAAGATAGGTTGTTGCCAGATTTATAAATTCCTCGTTAGCTCAGTTGGTAGAGCGCTCGGCTGTTAACCGATAGGTCGTTGGTTCGAGCCCAACACGAGGAGCCATAAATAAATGGTAAAAGTCCTGAAAGTTAATCAAGAGTTGACTTTTAGGATTTTTTCTTTTTGCCTGTATTTTCAATGCTTTCAGTCATATCATAATTGCGTAAATATACTAATTTTAATATATTTTGAAGATTTTTATAATTGGTTATAATTTGTCAATATTTGTTATAAATTAGCCACGAAATTAGCCACGAAAGATGATACTATTATTTAGTTAAATTATACAATAAAATTTTATAATTATAATAAATTTGAACAAAGAAGAACCTCTACTTTAATAAAGGGAGGTTCATAATCATATTTATATAGTTTTTTAACTCTTATTTTATGATTTCAAAAATTCATTAGGATTATCTTTTAAACATTTTATTTCATTTCTAAATTGATGTAACTCTTCTTCAGTAAAGTATTTATAAAAGTAATTTAAATCTTTTTCAATTAAATGTTCTTTTATATAAATATAGTATTGTCTTAAAAGGTCTAAATAAAATTCTGTATTATGTACATTTTCAATATCATTTATTCTTAAAAATCTTTTAAATCTATCCTGATAAATTGAGTTTATTGATTTTATATATGTATTATTGTTGAAATATCCTACTTCGACCCAAAGCTTCATAATACCTAACATTTTATCTATTACTTCAGATAGATAACCTTCTAGATCGTTTTTGTAATTTGAAATTATAAGATATAGATTGCTTCCAATTTGATTTTCTAAATCTTTTTCGTCCTTTTCTTCAATTTCTGCAAACATTTTCTTGGATATTTCATTATAATTTTTAAAATGAGTTATTATTTCAGTTCCTTTATATTCACCAAAATCATGAAATAGTGATTTTACAATTATTTTATATAAGTCAAAGTTATCTTCTAAATTATTATTACAATATTCAGCCATCATAATGCTCATAACTGTCATGGTGTATTGATGTAATAGTACATTTTCTGGTAATTGTGATGGTAAATTAGAATATCTATATACATCTTTTAGGTTTAAAGCTACTAAATTTAATTTGCCATATTGACTATCAAAAAATTCATTATTTTCAATTAAACCAATGATTTCTTGCTTTTCTTTATAAAAATAATCACTAGTAGGCAAATTAGTAGATTGACTGATAATCTTATTTTTAATTATGTCTAATAGTTTTTGAGCTTCTTGATTTCCTCTTAAAACTAATTTTTGAAATATAGAAAATTCTCCAATATCTTCTAAAAAAGCGATAAGATCACTGTATTTATTAGGAACTAATTTTGTATAATTATATTTTAATTTTTTCATTATTCTATTTTTATATTCAAATTTTTCTATTACTAATTTATCTAAAATTTCATTATAAAGGGCAGTTTTAGACTTGTCAGCTATTTCAAATACTATATTTCCAGTTTCACTATAAATAACATGTTTTAATATATAATTTTTTAAAACATCTATAGCTTCTTCATTTTTTTCATTTTTATCTTCTAATATCTTAATATATTGATATATTGCAAGCATTGATTTATCTATTATTGTGTATTTATCATTTATAGTTTGATGAATTTTTGAATTATAACTATCAATACAAGATATGTATATTTTTAATAAGTCTTCTATAATATCATTCATAATTAATTATCTCCTTTATTATTTTATCCATTAAAATTCCATCTTTATAAAAGTTTTCATTATACATATACTATCATATTTTTAAAAAAATGAAAATGTTTTTTATACTATTTCTAAAAATGGATTTATTTTTATTGTTAAATAATGTATAATATAGCAAAAGGAGAGTAAAAAATGTCTATTAAAGAGGAAAATGAAATAACTGTAAAAGTAGAATGTTCAAAAGAAGAATTACTAAAAATTTTAAACAGTAATGGGTTTAAAAAAGTAACAGTGTTTTCATTAGATGATTATTTTTATATTCCTAAGAATTTGGATATAGAAAATTTGACAACAAGAGAAATTATTTCTCAAGCTGTTATTATAAGATATATAGTTAATGAAAATAAAATTTCACAAAAAATCACTTTTAAAATCAAAGAAATTGATGATAATGGGGACATAATAAAGCAAAAAGCAATCAATTGTGAAATATATAATATTAATGAAGCAAAAAAGCTTTTTGAAACTTTAGGCTATTATCAAATTATGAATATTAAAGAAATTGATGAGGTATATTCAAATAAAGGTTTTGAGTTAGCTATAAAATATATTGAAAAAGGTGATATATTAATAGAAGTTGAAACAGAAGAAAATACAGATTGGGATACAATAGAAAAAATAAAAAATATAATCTCTAAAATAAATTTACCAATAAAAAAAGATGAATACTTTGTAAAAAAGGCGGAAATTGAATTAAATAAAATATTGAAAAGAAAACTATAAATTAGAGAAAAATCGAATTGTTAAAGAATTTTTGAAAGTTTTAAATGTAAGAAAAATGAATTTATTAAATAATTAAAGATTTTCAAGGTGAAATATAATGTATAGAATTTTTTGCGAAAGCTATGAAAACTTTTTTAAAGACTTTTGAAGATGAAAATTATAGATTAAAAATTGCAAAGCCATTTGAATTGATAATAAATAATGAAAAATTTGAAAAAGAAAAAGAATTACAAAGTGATTTGTATAAAAGTTTATGTAATTTATTAGAATATATGCAAAAAAACATAAAAAAATTTCCTAAATTTAAAGCATTTTTATGGACATTAAAATCTAGAAATATTGTAGCTCAAAAATTTAATAATGAGAAAAGTGAAGAAATAGAAGAGCAAGCAAAATTAGTTGATTCATTTTTAAAACTAGCATATTGGTATTAAGATTATTATTATAATTTAGTCATAATTTGTTAAATTTTGTATTGTTCTTACCACAAATTTTACCACAGACAAAAACTGTAGGCTTGAAAAGAGGAAAATTATATGATAAATAGATATAAACAAACTGAAATTGATGAATTAGTAAAAATCTTAAAAAATGATGGAGTAATTAGTGTTCCTACAGATACAGTATATGGTGTATGTGCTAGAATAAGTACGCAAGAAGCACATGATAAATTAGTTGCAGTAAAAAATAGACCAGACGAAAAAGCATTTCCCGTTATGTGTGCAAATATTGAACAGATAAAAAGAATTGCTATTGTAAACGAGATTGCAGAAAAAATTATTAAAGCTTTTATGCCAGGTCCAATAACATTGGTTTTAAAGAAAAATAAGAATTTGCCTGATTATGTAACAAATGGAAAAGATACAATTGCAATAAGAATGGCGACTTCAGATGCTTTAAAAGAAATAATAGAAAAAGTTGGAAGTCCATTATTTATGACAAGTGCGAATAAAAGTGGTGGACCAATATGTAATAATTTTGATGATATCGAAAAAGCTTGCCCATTATTAGATGGAATGTTAGAAGGAAAAGTTAATTATGGTGAAGCAAGTACAATAGTAGATTGCACTTCAAATGAAATAAAAATTTTACGTAATGGACCAATTTCACTTAAAAAAATAGAAAAAATACTGTAATATAAAAGATACCTTCGCCATGTTTATTAAAACTTATTTATAGAGCATAAATTAATAGATTTAGAACAAAAACTGGTATAATTTTATACCAGTTTTTCTAATATATTTTCATTTCTTGTGAATTTTTTCAACCAATTATTTAAATCTTTTTGCTTTTTAAAAATTAAGATTTTATTGTCAGAGTATTCACTTAATAATTTTTGAACTTCAGGTCTTTTCTTTTTATTATATGAAATTACATATTTTATAAAGGTTAAATTAAATCGTTCTTTACATCCAGGTAATTCGTTCTTTTCTTTATTGTAGTTTTTTATTATTCTTTTTAAAACGCCTCTTATATGTGCAAAACTTGAATAATCAAGCCATATTACTAAGTCAGCTTTATCAAGCCTTTCTTTTAATGTTTTATTGTAGTTTCCATCAATAATCCATTTATCTTCTTTTGATTTTGCTTCAATTATGGCATCTCTTTTATTTCTGTCAATTTCAACCCAATTGGCATTATAATTAATTGCATCTAAATGAATAGCTGGTATATTTAATTCTTTGGAAAGAATAGTAGCTAATGTACTTTTGCCACTTCCAGAGCCACCTATAATTGAAATTTTATTTGTTGGAATATCAATATAATATAGTTTTTCTCCATTTTTTAAAGTTTCAATATATTTTGCACCAAATTTTTCATAATAGTTTTCTAAATCTGACTTTAAGTATAATTTTTTGAAATTTCTTTTTCGTGCTTCTGCAATAATTGCATCATTTAAAATTTTAGAATAACCTTTTCCACGATATTCTTCTTTTACATACATTGTAGCATACCAAGGAGATAAGTCTTGTCTTTCTTCACAATCATTTGGAAAAATTGATATAAAACCGATTAAAATATTATCTTCGAGTAAAATTAATTTACAATAATTAAAATTATTAAGATTAGATTTTATTTTTGAATTTTTTTGTTTAATTCTTAAATTGAAATCTTCTTGTGAGAGACTTTTTTCACCCCACTCTTTTTGCGTTAATATTGAAATTTCTTCAATATACTTGGGATTTTCTTTTAAATCATAAATTTTCAACATAATACTTTAACTCCTTTAAATAATTATAAAATTTAGGTTAAATTAAAATGTTAGAAGAATATTAACATAAATTGGCTGTTGTGTCAATACACTTTTTTTAAAAACTGTCATTATATTGTCTGGAAAAATAATGTTTAAAGTAGGGAAGTATTACACTGATTTAGTCATAATTTGCTAATGTTTGTTATAATTTGAAAAAAATTAGCCACAAAATTAGCCACGAAATTGAATCACATATAAGAAAATAGGCTTGACACAAGGCTTAGAGAATTTTCTACTGGTTCCGAAGTGAGGAGCCATTAGAAATAGTAGAAAGTAAATTTCTACTATTTTTTTGTTTGTTCGCTTTAAATTTATATAATGTATAATACATAAAAGGAGAATTTTAAATGTCGGTTAAAGAGCAAAATGAAATAATTGTAAAAAAAATGAAAGTATATTTTACATAATTTGAATTTTCTATAGAAATTTGGTACAATTATAGAAGTTTAGAATACATTTAAAACTAATAAAGGACAAATTTTTTATTTTGATATTTAAATTATAGATTGGAGGAATATAGAGTATGGAAACTCTTGAATATGTTCTTTTAACAGAAAAAAGCAAAAAAATAAAATGCAATGAAGAAGAAAGAACAATATTAGTAAAAAAATTAAATGAAGCCTTAAATAAAAAATATCATGCGGTTTGCCTTAATATAGGAGGTATGCTAGACAAAGAAGATAAATTAAGTGAAGAAATGAAGTAAATACGCTTTCAAAAGTGTCAGATTATTTATTATTTGATAGTTCTATTCGAGGCGGAACAGGAGTACAATCTAGTGTACAGGCATTAATGAAAATTAAATATATTGCAAATGGAAAACAATTTTTTATTGCAGGAGGATTAAATGATAAAAATGTAATAGATACAATGAAAATTTGTGAACCATTTGCAGTTGACGTACAAAGTGGTGTGGAATTTATAGATCCACAATTAAAACACAAAAAAGATCCTAAACGTATAAAGGCTTTTGTAGAAGCCGTTAATACATATAATAAATCAAACAGTGATAGAAAAAATAGTGATGATGAACTTGAAATTTAAGATATTTTGAATTAATTTATGTAATATTATTTAGAAAGGAAAAAATAATGGTTAAAACATATAAAAAAATATTGTTTGATTTGGATAATACTTTAATAGATGACGATGAAAATAGAAAATATGCAATAAAGAAAATATTAATTGAAAGAAATGAAGAACTAAATGAAAAAAAAATAGAGGATTTTATAAAATTAGATAATCAATTTTGGAAAGACAGAGCTGAAGGAAGAATAAAAGATCCATATAGATTTAATTCGAAAGAAGAAAAGACAGAATGGATAAGAGCACAACGATTTATTAAATTTTTTAATAATATATCATTTGAAGAAGGCTCAAACATAAATAATGAATATATAAAATATTTAAGTGAAAATATTGTTCCAATAAAAAATGCAAAAAGCATTATAAGGTATTTATATGACAAAAATTATGAAATACATATTATTACAAATGGACCAACAAATGCTGTAAAGAATAAACTAGGAAAGATAGATGTGCTTAAATATATTACATGCATTTTTACAGCAGAAGAAGCAGGAAATATGAAACCACGTCATGAGTTTTTTGAAAAAATAGGAGATAATAAAAGAGAAAATATGCTTATTGTTGGTGATGAATTAGAAAAAGATGTGGCAGGCGGAAATAAAAATGGAATAGATTCTTGTTGGCTAAATATGAAAAAAGAAAAAAATAATACTGAATATAAGCCAACTATTGAAATTGCAGATTTGATACAATTAAAAAATTATTTATAGGAGAAATATAGTAATGAATGAAATAGTTTTTGTAACACATAATAAAGGGAAAATAGCATCTGCTAGTAGACAATTAGAAGGTGTAAATTTTAAGATATTTGAGTATGATTTAGAGGAACCAAGAAGTGATGATATAAAATATATATCTAAATATAAAGTTATGGAAGCATATAAATTAGTAAATAAACCATGTATATCATTAGATTGTGGTTTCTGGATAGATGAATTAGATGGATTTCCAAGAGCCTTTGTTAATTTTGCATTAGATACTATTGGTATTGATGGAATGTTGAAATTAATGGAGAACAAAGAAAATAGGAAGTGTAGATTTACAGAGTGTTTATCTTATTATGATGGACATAATTTACAACAATTTATGGGAAAACATGAAGGATCTTTATCCAATAAAGTATTGGGAAATGATTCAGATAAAAAATGGTCTGATTTATGGTACATATTTAAACCTTTTGGATACGAAAAAACACTTGCTGAAATGTCAGATGAAGAAAGAAAAAGTAGGGTAAAATATGAAGATATAGATGCTATGAGAGAATTTGCAAAATGGTATAAAAATGATAATTAACATATTTATATATTGAATGTATAAAAAAAAATTGTGAAGATTAGATTAAAATGTCTAATCTTTTATTATATGAAAACATAAAATTTACCTCGATTTATTATATTCAATTAAAATAATTATGCTATTTTTTATTTGTTCACTTTTTTTTATATTAAATCATGTATAATACTCCCAAAGGAGAGTAAAAAATGTCTGTTAAAGAAGAAAATGAAATAACTGTAAAAGTAGATTGTTCCAAAAAAGAATTACTCAAATGCTTTAAAGAAATATGAGGAGACATCTATAGTAAAACATTAAAAATTATTTAGGTTATAATTTGCTAATGTTTGCTATAATTTGTTAAAGATTAGCCAAAAAATTAGCCACGAGGCAAAAATACATATAAGAAGATTGGCTTGGGACAAGCATTAGCGAGTTAGTTTTCGGCTCCTGGTTGAGGAGCCATAAATAACAGATAAGAAATTATCTGTTATTTTTTTTGTTTGTTCGCTTTTATTTTGATTATATATATTGTATAATAGTCAAAAGGAGATTTTAAGTGGATAATAAACATTATTTAAATAAGATAGTAAAAGCAAAAATAGATAGACCATTAGGAAGTAAGCATCCTAAATATAATTACATATATCCATTAAATTATGGTTATTTACCAAATACAATAAGTGGAGATGGTGAAGAATTAGATTGCTATATTTTAGGTGTATTTGAACCAATAAAAGAGTTCGAAGGAAAGTGTATAGCAATTATACATAGGTTAAATGATAATGATGATAAACTTATTCTTGTTCCTAAAGATAAGTATTATAATGTTGATGAAATTGAAGCTTTAGTTGAATTTCAAGAAAGATTTTTTGAACATACAATTATAAAATAAGAAGATGAATAATTTGACTTTAGATGAAATAAAAAATCCAGAAGATATTTATAAATTTATAGACAAAAATATAGAATATGGCTGGATTGACATTTATGGAAATAAGCATTTAAATACAATGAAAGAATTTAGAAAAATTTATAAAACATTATCAATCGAAGAAATATTAGAATATAAAGTAGGTACTTGCATTGAGCAAGTCAACTTAATGCATTATTTATTAAATAGGATTGATATAAAAAATAAAATGTTTTGCTGTAGAATATTTGAACCAGATGATTATGGTAATTTAGAGGAAGAAGAACATATGCATTGTTTTGTCCTATATTATGAGAATAATAAAGTTTATCATATGGAACACCCTAATTTTGAGAGAAAGGGAATTTATGAATATAGTTCAGAAGAAGAAGCAATAAAAACAATAGTAGATTATTATATTAAGTTGAGAGGTGGAAAAGATAGTCCTACAAAAGAATTCTTTAATGTACCAGTGGGTATTAGTTTCAAAGAATTTAATAGATATATTAATCATGTATAATAGGAGAATATTAAGATTTGAAATATTATTAAACTGGTTAAAGGAGGAAAAGAATAATGTTACACAAAATGAAATTAAACGAAGATCCATTTAATAGAATAAAAAATGGAACAAAAACAATAGAATTTAGATTATTTGATGAAAAAAGACAACAAATAAAAATTGGAGATCAAATAGAGTTTTCAAAATTACCAGATTTACAAGAAAAACTACTAGTTGATGTTATTGAATTATACAGAGAAGATACATTCGAGAATTTGTTTAGAAAATTATATTCTGATGAAGAAGAAATAAAAAGGAAGTATAAGGCAATGTATCAAATTTATTCTCCTGAAAAAGAGCAACAATATGGAGTTTTAGGAATTGGAATAAAAATTAATACAGATGATTTAAAAGAAAGTCTTGAGCGATTTACTTCATATAATGAGCAAGAAGAGGTTGATAGAAAAATAATGTTAAAATACATTAGGGATTTTGATGATGTATTAACTAGAGAGAATGAATATGGACATTTTACAAGTTCGGCATTTATTCTTAACAGAGAAAGAACTAAGATTTTAATGATATTTCATAAAATCTACAATTCATGGGCATGGGTAGGCGGACATGCTGATGGTGATTGTAATCTTTTACATGTGGCAATGAAAGAAGCAAAAGAAGAAACTGGAATAAAAAATGTTTCACCAGTTTATGAGGATATCTACTCACTTGAATTAATTAATGTAAATGGTCATGAAAAAAGAGGAAAGTATGTTGGTTCACATGTTCATCTTAATGTTACATATTTATTAGAGGCTAGTGAAAATGAGAAAATACAAATAAAAGAAGATGAAAATAGTGGCGTAAAGTGGGTTCCAATTAACGATATTTTGAAAGTAACGTCTGAAACATGGATAAGAGACAGAGTTTATGCGAAAATATTAAATAAGATGAGAAAAGATGGAATTTTATAATATATTTTATTGAATTTTTTTAATGTAAAATAATCAAATGGTAAAGATAGAAAGGAGAAAAAGAATATGAAAGAAAGAGATTTAACATTAAATGTTTTAGACCAAAAACTAAATGTAAGAGCTGCAGGAATAATAATTCACAATGGAAAAGTACTTGTACATAGAAATGTAAATAGTGATCATTACGCTTTAGTTGGTGGAAGAGTTGAAATAGGAGAAGATTCAGCAACAACATTAAAAAGAGAAATAAAAGAAGAAATGGGCAAAGAAATAGAAATTACAGGTTATGTAGCTACAATAGAAAATTTCTTCGAAATGAAGTGCTCAAAATTTCATGAGATAATGTTTGTACATAAAGCTGAATTTGTAAATGAAGAAGATAAAAAAATTGAATATACTATAAAAAATATTGAAGGTGAAGATTATTTACAATATGAATGGATTGAAATTGATAAAATAAATGAATATCCAATAGTGCCAAAGATTATAAAAGAAATATTACAAGAAGGCAAATTTCCTGTACATAAGATAAATAATGATTTATTTTAGAAAAAGAAGTTAATAGAAAATAAGGAATTAATATGAGAGAAAAGGCTGGTATAATATTATACCAGCTTTTTCTTTTAAAAATCTCTTTTTAATTGTTTTACAACACCAATAATTTTTATAGGTATTTTTTTAATCTCTTCTTTAGTAAAAATTCTTGGAGGATAGTATGGATTAATAGCTTTTAATTCTATACCTAAATCAGTTTTATAAGCTTTTTTTATTGTAGCTTCTTCTCCATTTATAAGAACAATGACAATTTCTCCATTTTTAAAATCGTCTTGTTTTTTAATAACTATAATATCATCTTCAATAAAAGTAGGAGACATACTATCTCCATGTACTTTAAGAGCAAAAAGATCTTCAGGATTTTCAGCAAGTTTTTTTTCTACTACAATTGTACCAATACAATTCTCATTTGCTAAATAATCGTAACCAGCTTTCACGGTTCCTAGTATTGGAACAGAAATAATTGAAGTATCAGTTGTATTAGAATAGGTATATTTAGTTGAAATATCATTGGTTAACCATTGTGAATTCACGCCATAAAGATTTGCAAGTGATTCAAGAGCAGAAATCTTAAATTTTTCAGTTTGCCCATTTTCCCATCTCATTATTGTTGTTTTATTAACCCCAACATTTTTTCCAGCTTCTTCTAAACTTATTCTTTTTTCTTCTCTAGCTTGTTTTAATCTTTCTCCAATAGTTTTATAATCTAATTTTTCCATTTTAAAACCAGTCCTTTCTTGTTTTATTTATAGGTATACATAGAAATGAAAGAAAAATCTTTCAAACTAAACTTTTATATATGTATTATAACACATTTTGCAACTTTTGCAACATAATATTAAAAAATGTTGCAAAAATATTGACAAAATTACAAAAATATAATATATATAGCATATAAAAGTTGCGATAATGCAACAATATATACTATTAATAAGGAGTTGAAGTTTTATGAAAGAACAGAAAAATGAAAGGCTTTACGAAGGACAAAATTTTGAGGATATTAAACATATCGATGAATTTGGAGAAGAATTTTGGTATGCAAGGGAGTTACAGAAGGTGTTAGATTACAAAGAATGGAGAAAATTTGAGAATGTAATTGGTAAAGCAAAAGAAGCTTGTAGAAATAGTGGTATGACTGACTTAGACCATTTTGTCGGCGCCGACAAAATGGTTCAAATAGGCTCTACTGCTGAAAGAAAACAAAATGATTATAAACTGACTCGTTACGCATGTTATTTAATTGCACAAAATGGAGATAGTAGAAAGAAAGTTATAGCTTTAGCACAAACATATTTTGCAATTCAAACAAGGAAACAAGAATTAACAGAAAAAGAATATTCTATGCTTACAGAAGATGAAAAAAGATTTTATCAAAGAGATTTAACAAGAAAAGGAAATTATTCACTTAATCAGGCTGCAAAAAATGCAGGAGTAAAGAATTTTGATAAATTTCATAATAGCGGCTATAAAGGTCTATACAATGGAGAAACAGCTGATGATATTGCAAAAAGAAAAGGACTAAGATATAGAGAAGAAATTTTAGATAATATGGGTAGTGATGAACTTATTGCCAATTTATTTAGAATTTCTCAAACAGAACAAAAGTTAAAGAGAGATAAGATAAAAACTGAAGAAGAAGCAAATTCTACTCATTATGAAGTTGGAAAGAAAGTAAGAAAGGCAATTGCAGATATTGGTGGAACTATGCCAGAAGATTTACCAACACCAAAGAAAAGTTTAAAACAACTTGAAAAAGAAAACAAACTAAAATTAGAGAAAATATAATATTTAAGTTGCAATAATGTATTTTGAAAAGGAGTACACATATATGGAAATTGCTAAAGAAATTATAGAAAATAATAAATATGTTATAAATACAGATGCAAGTTTTGACAATTTAAAAAAGATTGGAACCTATTCCGTTATTATACAGAAAAACAATAAGGTTTTAAAAAGTATTGCAAGGAAATTTAAAGTTCAAATGAAGAATTCATTAGAATGTGAGATATTTGCTGTATATATAGCGATAAGTATTATTTTAACTAGTTATATAGGAAAGAATAAAAAGCAAGAATTCAGATTAAGTTCGGATTGTCAAAGTGCAGTAGATTATTTTAAGAGTTCTAATAATAAAATAAAGGCATTTGAAAATAATGATGAAATAGCTGTAACAATAAAAAATACATATAAAACAGCAAGTCAAAGAATTAAACAAAAAGGAGGAATTTTATCTTTATTATGGATTCCTAGAGAAAAGAATAAAGTTGCTCATAAATGTACATATAATGCCTTCAAACAATTAAAAAATCATGATGATAGTAAAGACATTATATTAATTGATAAAAATGCCTTGTTTGAATTAATATTAAAAAATGACAAGAATGTATATCTTATAATAAAACTATTATTTGAAATTTCTAATGAACAGAAAATGATTATAAAAACACAAAAAGAAATGGCTAATATTTTAGATATTCCTATTTCTACAGTAAATAAAAATATAAAAAAACTGGTAAATATGAATGTATTACAAAAGGTAAAGAAGGGAAAATATTTGCTATTAATATAAAAGAATTAAAAAAAGGAGAGGATAAAATTGAAAATTATACAAGAATATTTAAAAAAATGTGATAGAAAAGTAATAATAAATATGTATATTTATAAATATGTGTTTAATTATGAGCTTATGAATCAAAAATATAAAGACATTACTTGTGGAGAAATAAGAAAAAAAGTAACTAAATTATTAAATGATTATATTGATAAACTAATATCTATAAAACCACTGCTTGATAAAGAGGAAACTTGGATTTTAGTAACAACACATTCATATGATACTTTTAGTAATGAAGATATTCAACACTTATTAATAAAAAAATCTGATTTATTAAACAAATCAGATTTGGAAAATGTAGAATCGTATGCGTATGAACTTTCATCTTTTGAGGATGTAGTGGGATATTTTGTTGCAGATACATATTTAACACAATATGAAATAGATAATTTATTAGTTGATTTTTTGCACGAAACATCATGGACAGGGTTTAATCATGAAGATTTGGAGAGAATTCTTAATGATTTAGATGAATCTATAAAAGAAGAGGAAGAACATAAAGATGATCCAAATTATTATATATCAGCTGAAGATTTTATGAAAAAGATAGAAGAAGAACATGGTTTTAAATTTGAAAAGAAAGATGAAAAACAAGAAAAAGCTCATGATGAATTTTTAAAACATCTTATAGATTATAATAATATATGTAAAGCAATAGAATTACAAAAATTAAAAAATTTATTAACTAATAATGATATTTGATTTTGTAATAATTTGTTAAATTATGTTTGGTTTTGCCATAATTTTACCACAAAATTTACCACAGACAAAAACTGAAGGCTTGAAATCAGGGGTTACAGCCGATTTACAGCTCACACATGAGGAGCCATAAAAAATGAGATAAGTTTCGAAAGTAGGTTATACAAAGCTTTCGAAGCTTTTTCTTTTTTCTTTATTTTTGATGCTTTTTAAGCTTGATAAAATCGTTCAAATGTATTTATTTCAATAGGTTTTGAAGATATTTACATTTTGTTATAATTTGTCAATATTTATTATAATTCTCCCACGAAATGGTATACTAAAATATAGTTTTTTGAATTGAAATTTTATTACAATTATGATAATATATAAAAAATATATATTAATTTATTTTTTATACGTAATATTGTAATATTGTAAACAAGTGGGATAAAAAAAAATAGTAAGTTATAGGGGAGATTAATTTATGGAAAAAATAAAAAAATTATTTGGAGGAATTGATTTAACTTGGAAAAAGTTAATTATATTTGCAATTCTAGGAGGAATTTATACTGCAACAATGGCAATGTTACCAATAGCAAAAGATACTTCATTTTCAGATTTAACCGTAACTTTTGAAGTGTGGATTTTATGTGGTATATTTATTATTATGAATAGCAAATCTGCAAAAGACTCTGCAGTAAAGTGCTTTGTGTTCTTTTTAATAAGTCAGCCGTTAGTATATCTTATTCAAGATGTACTAAATCATAGTCAGCTGTTCATTACTTATTATAAATATTGGTTTATATGGACTATTGCTACAATTCCAATGGGATTTATAGGCTATTATATGAAAAAAGATAAGTGGTGGGGACTTTTGATATTAACACCAATATTAATTTTATTAGGAGAAGAATTTGGCGGATATTTATCAAAAACAATGTTCTCATTTCCAAGACATTTATTAACTACTATGTTCTGCTTAGTAACATTAGTTATTTATCCATTAGTTATATTTAATAATAAGAAAATAAAAATAACTGGTTTAATTATAAGTGGAATTATTATCGTAGTTATGACTATTTTATGTTTTGTTAGTCCACCTATATATAGTACAGATATTTTAGTTAATGGAGAAAAATATCAATTTGATGATTCTTATAAAGCTTACTTAGTGGACAAAAAATATGGAGAATTAAGTATTAAGTATGAACCAGGAATAGAAGATTGGGTTGTTCATGCAGAGTTTAAAAAAGCTGGTAAAACTGAATTTATATTAGAATCACCTGATGGTAAAAAAACAATATATGATATCTCTATTAGGAGAAATAAATATACTATAAAAGAAAAGAATAATTAATCGTAATATTTTGATATGCCGAACAAGTAAAATCTTTAACTTGTTAACAAGATTTTGGTATTGTAAACAAGTATTAGAATAAAAAATTACAAGTTATGGAAATGTTTAATAAAACAAGACTAGCAAACTGCTAGTCTTATTTAGTTAATATATGTACGATTTCATTTATAACAATATTGGTCATAGTATCATAATTTATATTTTTATGCTTATGATAAACAGTTTCGTGGCAGATGTTGTCAATTAAACCTATAACGATATGGACTCTTTCCATTAAATCCTTACTCTCAAATCCATTCTTTTTTAATAAGCCAGTTACCACATTAGTCATTTCAATTTCGTTTTCGTGAAAGAAATTTGCAACATCCTTATCTGAGTGTGCCATTGCTGTTATTTCTTCATGAGCTGATTTAGATAATTTATGATTTTTTATAAATTTTGAAATTATTTCTCTAATAATTTGCTCTAAATTGTTTTCGTTTATTTCTATATCATTTATAAAATCAACACTAGGGTAGAAAATACTATTTGCAAATCGTTTAAGACCTTCTAATAAAATATCATGTTTATCAGTAAAGTAACTATAAACTATACCAGTAGAAACACCAGCTGCTTTTGCTATTTCTGCTGTATTAGTATTATAGTAACCTTTTTCACATATTAGTTCAAAACCATATTTAATTATTTTTTCTTTTTTCTCAATAGAACGCTTTTGAATAGGCTCTCTAACAGTATTATCAGACATAGAAGTTATCCTCCAATTCGTTAATTTACAATTATTATAACATAATAAAAAAATAAGTCAACAAATATGAAAAAAGTTTCATATTGTATTGACAACTAAAAAGCAAATGATTATAATATTATAGGAATGTGAAATTAGTTTCACATAAAGGAGGAATTATGGAAAAAATAGTAGAATTAAAAAATGTCAGTAAGGTCTATAAGATAGGAGATAACGAGTTTAAAGCACTTGACAATATAGACTTATCATTAAATAAAGGAGAAATGATTGTTATTCTTGGCCCATCAGGAGCAGGAAAATCAACATTGTTAAATTTAATTGGAGGAATGGATACTCCTACAAGTGGAAATGTTGTAATTGATGGAGAAAACATTTCATTATATAACGAGAATAAACTTTCAGATTATAGAGCAGAAAATGTTGGGTTTATATTTCAATTTTATAATATACTTCCTAGTTTAACAGTAAAAGAAAATGTAGATATTGTAAAAGATATAGTAAAAAATCCTATAAGTACAGAAGAAGCATTAAAAGGTGTAGGACTTTTAGAACATGCAAAAAAGTTTCCAAATCAGTTATCAGGAGGAGAACAACAAAGAGTAAGT
>OCVV012886875.1_pt1 | contig 16390 bp, 23 predicted proteins | sample 1539721 | NCBI WGS metagenome assembly OCVV01 (sample SAMN02144230, study PRJEB22623) | gut metagenome | biome: sheep rumen | host: Ovis aries | place: New Zealand
GTATATCGGCACGAATGTCGAGTATGCGGCATATCAAGAGTACGGCACAAGCAAAGGAATCACAGGCAAACACTTCTTGCAATACGGAGCGAATAGCACTTTCGGTGATTATGCAAAGACCTTCCTTGAAAATGCATTGAAGTCGTAATAGAATCTTAATAGTGGTTTGCGTAAAGCGGTTCATGATTAACCTCCTTTTCTGATGGCAAAGACGGATGTTCATAGCATCCGTTTTTGCTTTGTTTCAATCTGCTTTCATATGAAAGCAGATATTGAAAATGATTTTCACTTATGTTACAAATGAAAATAGAATCTAATGATTAAGGCAACTATCACCGAAGCAAAGGAGATTTGACAACATGGCATCACTATCGAGAAAGTTTTTGGATTCTTTGGGTATCGAAGGCGACAAAGCAGACCTCATTATCGAGCGACACAATGAAGTCTTAACCGAGATCAAAGATGAAAGAGATCAGTTCAAGACAGAGGCGGAAAAGCTTCCTGATATCCAGAAGCAATTGGAAGAGTATCAGAAGGCAGAGAATGATCCGAAGAACAATACCTTGCAGGTCAAGTATGACGCATTGAAGGAAGAGTTCGAAGAGTACAAGAACGGAATCACGGCGAAGGAGACCAAAGCCAAGAAGGAAGAGGCTTATACGCAGATTCTTAAGGAGATTGGTATTCCGGATAAGCGAATTCCTGCAATTCTCAAGGTTTCTGATATCGACAGTATCGAATTCGATTCCGATGGCAATGTCACAAACAAGGATAAGCTTACCGAAAGCAATAAGGCTGAATGGGCGGATTTCATTCCTACCAAGCAGACAAAGGGCGCAGAGGTAGCGAATCCTCCTGCCAATGGCGGTAAGGTAACCAAGACAAAGGAAGAGATCAGAGCGATTGCTGATCCTATCGCAAGACAGAAGGCGATGCTTGAGAATCCTTCGCTTTTCGGATTATCTACACCTGCCGAAGAATAATTCCAAAAGGAGAAAAAGAAAATGCCTAATGTAGTAACAGACGCAGAGACTAATGTAATCAAGAAAGCACAGATGGCAAAGGTCAGAGAGTTGGATTTCGCACAGCTTTTCGGTGAGAATGTAAACTCTCTTATTAAGATGCTCGGCATCACAAGGAAGATTCCTGTAGTTGCAGGAACAGTTCTCAAGAAGCTTACAGTAACAGGCACTCTCCAGAGTGGTTCTGTTCCCGAGGGTGAGATCATTCCTCTTTCACAGTATCAGACAGCATGGACAGCTATCGGAGAGGCTTCTCTCAAGAAGTGGAGAAAGGCTACGACAGCAGAGGCTATCCTCAAGGGTGGTTACGATCAGGCTGTTAATGACACAGATGCAAAGATGCTCCTCGATATTCAGAAGGGTATCAGAAGTGATTTCATCACAGACCTTGCAACAGGAGCAGGCACAGCAACAGGTATTGGCTTGCAGGCGGCTCTTGCAAACGCATGGGGTGCTTTGCAGGTAGCTTTCGAGGATGATGATATCACTCCTGTATATATCATCAATCCGCAGGATGTTGCTGACTATCTCGGCAAGGCAAGCATCACAGTTCAGACAGCTTTTGGCTTCTCTTACATCGAGAACTTCCTCGGTCTTGGTAATGTTATCATGACACCGAGAGTTACAAAGGGAACATTCTATGCAACAGCATCACAGAATCTTGTTCTCTACTATGTTGATGTCAACGGCGCAAATGGTCTTGGCGATGCATTCGAGTTCACCACAGACGCAGAGACAGGTCTCATCGGTCTGCACGAGGAAGCTAACTATACAAGAATGCAGGAAGAGACAGTTGCTATCGCAGGTATCGACCTCTTCGCAGAGATCACAGCAGGTGTTATCGTAGGTACGATCACAGCGGCAAGCGAAGGCGGCGAAGGCGGCGAAGGCGGCGAGGGATAATCCATGGAGAAGATGCTTACCGAGATTTGCGAGTATTGCCACAATTACTTTTGGCGGACAAAGTGGAATGTGAAGTTGACGATTGTTGACGGCACATTCACAGTTGACTTCCTCAAGGAAGGTCAGTATTTCCGCATCCTCGGTAGCGATCTTAACGATGGTGTCTATCAGTATCCTGCAACGGATTTGAAGGATGAAGAATTCGAAGGTCAGATATGGTCTATGGCTGTCCCACAGGCGGTCATAGACCTTGCCTCCGATATGGAAGCATGGAAGGAACAGTACGGAGCAGTTGATTCTCCTGCTATGTCTCCTTATTCTTCCGAATCTTTCGGTAATTATTCTTACTCGAAGGGTGGTTCTTCATCTTCTTCTGCATCGGCAGGATCAGATATATGGAGTGCATTTGCGGCAAGGCTGAATCCATATCGCAAGCTTGGAGGCTTCTCATGAGCCTTTACGCAGAAGCAATGGAAGCAACAGTAATCATGGATAAGATTACGAGACCAGACGGATATGGCGGTGTAAAAACCACATATGAGGAAGGTGCGGAAATCGAGGTTGCTTATACCTTTGACGATTCGACACAGGCAAGAATCGCACAGCAGGAAGGAGTAACCAATCGATATACTCTTACTACCAAGAAGAATATCATTCTTCGGAATAACGATATTATCAAGAGGGTAAGAGATGACAAGTATTTCATGGTTACATCGGATGGCGATGATAATGCTACACCTGCTTCATCGGCAATGCCGATAAGACAGGTCGAAGCAAAGCAATGGGAGATTCCTGCAAGTGAATAAGCAACAGGCATTAAACGCATTTTGGAGTGGTTTCGGGGTATTGGCATTCGAAGAGAATACTGTCCCCGATGATGAGGCTATTCAGAGCCTTATTGATGCAGGTGTTGCTCCTTCCAAATTCCCTTATATCACCTATCAAGTAATGACAGGGGAGTTGGATGATGTCATTGTTGCTACGGCTTCTATCTGGGACAGGTCAACAAGTTGGGAAACGGCTGATCTTCTCGCAAATACAATCTCTCGCAGAATAAATGATATGAGCATTGTTCGCTTTGATGGCGGAGGATTGTTTGTATCAAAAGGAACACCTTATTCGCAACATATGAGCGAAGAAGGTGATTCTGCTATAAGAAGGGTTATCCTCAATGTAGGATTGCAATTCTTTACTAACGAATAACAGGAGGAAAAGATAATGAAGTATACACAGATACCTGTAGATACATTCAAGAACATTCAGCTCAATGCCGGAATTCTTTTAAAGTCGTTTACACCTGCTACGGGTGTGATCGGAGACCTTATCGGTGCTACGACAGGCGGTCTTACTTTCAACGATGCACCGAAATTCTCTGATTTCGGTGATGATATCGATAACTGCCCGAAGAACACAAAAGAGTTGAAGAAGCTTGAAAGCCGTGAGGTAACGATGGCAGGAACATTCGTAACTGTTAATGCTGCAACAGCAAAGTCCCTTTCGGCGGCTGCTGATATTGATACAGAAGATACAACGCACATCGTACCTCGTAATGATCTGCTTGAGACTGATTTTACAGATATGTGGTGGGTAGGCGATTATTCCGATGTTAACACAGGTGAGAATGCAGGATATTGTGCTATCCATATGCTCAATGTTCTTAACACAAGCGGATTCCAGATCAAGAGTACCGATAAGGGCAAAGGACAGTTTGCATTCAACTACATGGGGCATTACTCGATGAATGATCAGGATACAGTTCCTTATGAGGTATATATCAAGCAGGGAAATGAAGTGGTAACACCGAGCATCCTTCTTAATGCTCATTCCGTAACTGTTGCAGATGGCTCAACAGTAACCTTGACCGCAAATACTGTTCCTGCAGACGCTACAGTAACTTGGTCTTCAGCTAATTCGACTATCGCATCTGTTTCAAATGGCGTTGTTACAGGTGAGGCTGAAGGAAATACAATCATCACTGCATCGATTACGCAGGATGGAGTTACCTATAATGATACTTGCACAGTTATCGTAACAGAAGCAGGAGGCGAAGGCTAATATATGAGATTGTCCGACTACAAAGGCGAAGAAGCGATTGAGGTTTTGGCTGACATCATCGAGCCTCTTACGGCTATTCTTGGTGATGAAGATATGAGAAAGCTTGTAGCTGACAACAAGGGCAAGAAGATTGCTCCTGTTGCGTATATCAAGCCTATTCTCAAGAATCATCCGAAGGAAGTGATCGAAGTTCTTGCAGGCATCGAGAAAGAGCCTGTTGAAGAGTATAAGAAGAAGGTTAATGTCTTGACATTGCCGATGAAACTTCTCGAACTGATGAATGATCCACAGATGCAAAGCCTTTTTACTTCGCAGGGACAGACGGACATGAATTTGAAGCCTCATTCTGGCTCTGCTACGGAGAATACAGAGGCAGAAGAGAACTGAAGCCTTTTATTCATTACTTTATAGCGAAGCATAAAGAAAAGCAGGGTGTCGAGGCATATAGGATATATATGTCCGATACCCTTTCTTTATTAGCTCGAGGGTTTATGAAGGAAGGCACAGAATATCCTCGATATTATTCATTACTGCATCCCGATAAGAAGGATAACAGGACAGGAGATGAAATCTTCCTCGATGTAATGAATAAGGCAGGATTACGATTCGAGGAGTAATGATATGAATGTTTTTGAATTATTTGCAAAGCTCGGCCTTGATAGTTCCGAGTACGAAAGCGGTCTTGACAAAGCGAGAGGAATGCTCTCAACCGTCGGGGGCGGTATAGTAAGAGGTCTCGGTGCATTAGGAGCGGCTTCGGGAGCGGCACTCGGTGCGGCGGCAACAGGTGTTGTCAATCTTACAAGACAGAGTGTAGATGCATTTGCTAACTACGAACAGTTGGCAGGCGGTATTGAAACTCTGTACGGCGATGCGGCTTCTTCTATGATGGATTTCGCTTCACAGGCGGCAACAACCACAGGCCAATCTATGAACGACTTCATGGATGCGGCTATCGCTACGAGTGCGGCGATGATTTCTTCCGTTGAAGGAGATCAGGCAAGGGCGGCTGAACTGACCAATCAATCGATGATTGATATGGCGGATAATGCCAATAAACTCGGTACGGATATGGAATCAATTCAGAATGCCTACCGAGGCTTTTCAAGAGGCAACTTTACCATGCTTGATAACCTCGCTCTTGGCTATGCCGGTACGGCGGAAGGGATGGAGCAGTTGCTTGCCGATGCACAGGCTATAAGTGGTATCGAATATGATATATCCTCTTATTCTGATATTGTTGAGGCTATCCATACAATACAAGAGGAGATGGGAATTGCAGGAACTACGAGAGAAGAAGCAAGTGAAACGATTTCTGGTTCTATAAATGCTTTGGCGGCTTCTTGGCAGAATCTTGTAACAGGGATCACTAATCCCGATGCTGATCTTGGTGTATTGATTTCGGATGTAGTCGATAAGGCGCAGACCGCACTTGGCAATCTTACACCTGCTATCACGCAGGCTCTTGGCGGAATTGCAAGCCTCATCGAGCAGATTGCACCTGTCATTTCCGAACAGCTTCCTACATTGATTGATACCGTTTTGCCTCCTCTTTTGGAAGCGGCAACAACATTGGTTGTAGCTGTTGCTGATAATCTTCCCGATATATTGAGTGCGATAACAGATAGGTTGCCTGATGTCATAAATCGGATAATTCCTGTAATTGTCGGCCTGATTCCATCTTTAATCGAGGTAGCAGGACAGATAATTAGTGCGATTTCTTCCGCATTGGTAGATAATGCTCCTGCATTAACACAGGCGGCTCTTGATGTAATACAAATTCTTATAAACGGCTTTGCTGAATCTGTGAGTGGCGATGGTGCATCACAGTTAATTGATACAACAATGCAGATTATTGAAATGATCGGCACATTCCTTGTGGAGAATGCACCTACGCTTATTACGGCGGCGGTAGAGCTTATATCTCAGTTGGCTATGATGCTCACAGATCCTACAAATCTTCAGATGCTCATAGATTTGAGTTTACAGCTGGTAATGGCTGTTGCAGATGGTCTTGTGCTATCAGCACCAACTCTCGGAAATGCGGTAGTTGCCGTAATCGGCAATCTTCTTATAGCTCTCGGTGATCAACTCCCTAATATCCTTTTAACAATCGGAGAACTTCTTGGTGAGATCGCTATAGCGGTGATTGGTCTTGTTGGCGGTCTTATGGGGCAGAGCTATGATGAGGTGATTAGTAACCTTAATTTGATATGGGACGAAGTAGGGCAAAGTTTAGAGGATTTTGCAGTGGGTCTCGGAACGTGGATTTCTGACATTGGCACAAACATTAGCGGTATGTGGACAGATATTAAGGATTGGTTCACAGGTGGTATTTCCGATGCTATGGAGGCTCTTTCCGGTTGGTGGGACGAGATTTCCGAATGGTTTAGTAATCTTGCCGATAATGCACTTACTTGGGCAGGTGATTTGGTTTCCAACTTCGTGAGCGGTATTACGAACGGCATCTCTAATATCGGTTCTGCAATGAGTGGATTTGCTGATACTGTGGCAAGTTATATCCACTTCAGCGAACCCGATGTGGGAGCGTTAAGTAACTTCTCGACTTTTGCCCCGGACATGGTTGATCTCTTCGCAAGCGGTATCGAAGAGAATCTTCCTACCATCGGTTCAGCGATGAATAACATGAGCGGATATGTAGCGGACAGGATGCCTTCTATGGATGCAGCAGGAAGCTTCGTAAACAATGGACAGCCTATTGTAGTACAGGCTTATTTCGGTAATGAGAAATTCGATGAATATGTGGTAAACTCTAATCAGAGAAATGACTTCATAAGCGGAGGGAGGGGATAAACGATGGCATTAAAAGACTATCCGCCTATCTATGATGGCACTACACTTCCCTTCTTCCCCGAAGCCGACATTGATCCTAAAGAGATTGCTAATACCTTCCGTAGTGAAGGTGGTCATGACATCAAGCAGAGTATCCGTAAAGACAAGTGGTCAATATCCGTAAAGACCAAACTTGCAGATGATGAATGGGTAGCCTTCTTCTACGGCTTGTCTCTTGGCGGTGGCTTCGTGTATCAACAGTATTCTCCGTTGACTCACGGCTACACATCAAGGAATGTTAGGATGGAGAATTTCAAGTTCAAGCAGGTCAAGGACAGCGAAGTCTTAACGGCTGTCAATGGTGTGTGGGAAGTATCATACACGTTAGAGGAATTCTGATATGTATTCTGTATCGAACGATTACATAGCGAAGTTGAAGGATATCGGATCTGAAAAGCAGAGGCATATTACAGGTCGTGTGGATAGCCTCAATTTCACGCAGGATGATCTTCTTGAGAAATCCTTTGAGTATTCCGAGGAATGCGTCAAATCGGCGGATATAAAGTTAGGAGGGGTGTTCGTAGGCAGAATGTCTGTGACATTCCTCAAAGGTTTCGGAAACATCCCGAGAGGAACGTGGAAGGGAAGGACGATCTATGTGAACATCCTCACTCTTGTAGATGAGGACGAGGATGCATGGGAGATTGTTCCTTTGAAGCCGTATGTCATAGCAGAAGCGAATCACACAGCCCTCGGTGTTGATGTAGTTGCCTATGACTATATGACGAAGTTTGATCTTCCGATAGCGATGAATACTACAAGCGGTACGATGTATGGAATGCTTGTGACAGCCTGCAATTACTGTTCTGTTGAGTTGGGAATGACAGCAGAAGAGGTGCAGGCTCTTCCCAACGGAGATCAGATTCTTGGCTTATATCCCGATAATGACATCGAGACATGGAGAGACCTTATCTCTTGGATTGCTGTTACCGCAGGCGGATTTGCTACGATAGATAGGCAGGGCAGATTAGTCATTCGCACTTGGTCTGATACTCCGGTTCTTGACATCGGTGTTGATGATCGTTTCGAGGGCGGTAATTGGTCTGACTTCTCTACTAACTATTCTGCTATTACAGTAAGCAACATCGAGGCAGGAATGCAAAGTTATTATGCTGTCACAGAAGATACAGGAATGACGATGGATATCGGTGCGAATCCTCTGTTGCAGTATGGCACGAATGAAGTTGTCGAGACGATGAGAAGGAATGTCCTCAATGCTATACAGAAGTTGAAGTATGTTCCTTTTACATCCTCTTCGCTTCTTGATCCTGCATTCGACCTCGGTGATGTAATCTCCTATCCGAACGGCATAGCGAATAACTCTATCTGCTGTGTGATGAGGATAGATTTCTCATTCCAAAAGGGTGCGACATTGAAGGGATATGGTAAGAATCCTGCAATGTCCGGAGCAAGGTCAGCACAGGACAAAGCGATTGCACAGGCAGCAAGTCAGAACAAGGCGCAGGGACTTACTTACTATACATATCTGTCAACACAGGCTGTCAGCCTCACAGAGACACCGCAGAGGCTTTATCGCATAGCTTTTGCGACAGCGGAAGAAACTACTGTCGAATTGTGGCACGAGGTCAAGTGGCACACCGAATCAGACGGGAGTGATCCTGTCGAGATTACCTACGAATATTTTCTTGACGGAGTGAAGTTCGACTACGAGCCTGTTGATACGTGGGCGGACGGCTATCACTCAATGCCTCATCCGTATTGGTTGCAGGATGTATCGGGCGGCGAGGTACACTATTGGGAAGTTCGTGCGTCTGTCACAGGTGGAACGGCAACGGCGGATATAGGCGATGTCCACGCACTCTTGAAGGGACAGAAGTTGGCGGCGCAGGTTAGTTTCGACGGCAACATCGAGATCACAGACGAGTTCGAGCCGTTTATCGCAGGCTTCGATATCGTGGCTCTTTCCGATTCTATCTCACTCGATACGCAGACACCGCAGACTATCTCGCTGTCGGATTCCGTGACAGCATTTGTCGCAGGTTTCGATATCGTAGGTCTTGCAGATAACGTAAGGTTGAGAACTGCTTATGTACAGTTCAACATCGTATCCGAGGACGACGACTTCAACATCGTATCCGAGGACGGACAGTTCAGAATAGTTAGTGAAGGAGGATATAACTAATGGCTGATAGTGACAAGAAAATATCGGCATTTACCGCAGGAACAGTAGACCAATCGTCTTACTTCTTGCAGGCAAAAAATGGTGCTTCGAGCAAGGTTTCTGCCGAGGACATCGGTGATTTCGTTAACACCTCGCAGACTTATAGCGGTCTTAACACGACCGCAAAGTCTCCGATTGGGGCGATAAATGAGGTGAACGGGAAAGAAGCGAGCGACATTCCCTACGACAACACTTCGAGTGGTCTTTCTGCGACAAATGTTCAAACAGCGATAGACCGGTCAATAATGGTATTCCCAAATGCAGGATCTCATAACTCAATCTATCGAGGTAAATATCTTGGTGATGAAGTAACTGCTGACCAATATGCCGCAATAGCCGCTGGTACATTTGATGATATGTACATAGGTGACTATTGGGCAATAAACGGAGTTAACTGGAGAATAGCACATTTTGACTATTGGCTGCATTGTGGAAATAGTGGATCAGGTACGACAGAACATCACGTTGTTATAGTCCCGGATTTAGCACTATATAATGCCAAGATGAATGAAACTAATACTACCGCAGGTGGATACTTACATTCAAAAATGCGTGGTGGTATTACCTATCAAGATACATTCACAGGCGATGGAACTACAACAGTATTCACATTATCCTACTCAAGCAGTTTTGTAATCAATGTCAAGATAGGTGGTACTACTCAAGCAACTTCTACATATACAATATCTGGGACTACGTTGACGTTTAATACTGCTCCTGCTAATGGTGCAGCAATTGAAGCAAACTATATTAATACCGATTACCTAAATCAGGGCGGTCTGGTACAAGCGAAAACGATGATAGAAGCCGCTTTTGGCTCGGCACATATATTAAATCATAGAGAATTATTATCTAGTGCCTCAGATAGTAGCGGTGCATCTAACTGGGGTTGGGCAGACAGTACAATTGATTTGATGTCTGAAACAATGGTGTATGGTTGTAAAGTGTGGGCAAATTCGGGATATGATGTGGGAATAGATAAAGAGCAGCTTGCTTTATTTAGACATGATCATAGTAGGATAGTTAACCGTTCTTATCAATGGCTAAGGGGCGTTTTCTCGTCTGCTGGCTTTGTTATTGTCGGCACCAATGGTGATGTCGACCTCACCGGCGCTTCCACCTCTCGTGGTGTTCGTCCCGCTTTCGCTCTCCGATCCTGACATCTACCACCCTCGTGGTGGGGGTAGCCATCGCGTAGCGAGGGCGGTCAGGATCGGGTAACTTAAACCGCTACAGTAAACTTAAAAGGAGAAAGAATATGAGTTTTAATGAAAGACTTCCGCAATCTGTCGCTCTCATACACAGGCGATACAACAGTACAGTATATAAAGATTGGAGGCTAATATGTTACAAGGAAAAGCAAGATTGAGCCTGTTCCGTAAGGGCATTGAGGTTCACAGGGTAGAGAAGAAGAACACGATTACAGGCTATGCTCAAGGTCTGTTCAAGCAGGGCAACTTCGGTCTGCTCGCCGATTCGAGCAAGTTACTTCCGTTAAACGACAACTTCTTCAAAGGCTGTCTTATGACGGATGTTCCGAATGATGCTTCGCTGATGATGATAGCAGGAAATGCAAATATTGTCGCTCAATGCTCGAACGATGCATATAGCGGTGACAACCTCAAGAGGGGTTCTTACAATGCGAACGAATCGGGTATCATCACGGGCGGTTATCGGCACGTCATGGATTGGGGAACAAGTCAGGGCAACGGAACGATAGCGAGCGTCTGCCTTTGCAGACCGTCGATCGGTGCGGTTCTGCTTGGTTCTGATTTTATCCCGTCCGAGGGCGAGGTGAATGAGGTGCTTCACGCTGATAGTAAGAATAATCTCATCTCGGAGGCTTTGCAGGATTGCTCAATCATCGACTACGAGAAGGAAACGGCATACAAGATTGAGTATTCCTCGGGAACGATTACAGTTACGGAATATGCTCTGAACACAAAGCAGATTCACCTTCTCGGAGGTGTGCTTGACGTAGCAGGAGACGGAACGGCTCACGCCATATCCCAGACAGTAAAATATTTTGCAAATACAGGAACCGCCTCGGTCTCGTACACGGGCACGCACATCCACCTGTTGACATTCACGCCGAACAGCGGAAGGCTTGCAGACTACGCCATCGACCTGTCGGATTGGTCCTGCACCGAGACCGAGCATACATACTCGGGTGTATCCTTGATGCAGATTTCCATATATGGTGCTTCGCAGAATTCCGTTCTTCGTAAGGATGTTATGCCTATAATAGGTGACTATTGCTATGCCATTTCCGCAGACGGGACGAAGATATACAAAATGAACCTTCTCGGGAATAACGACGCAGATGTCACGGCTATCGACGTTCCTGCAACGGCATTGACTACGAATCTGAATGGTGCTTCTGTCATTCTTCCTAACGGAGATTGGTATAAGTTCCCTGTCAATGCTCCGACGGAATACATGGATTGCCTGTATTTTCACAATGGCACGTTCTATCGGGTAAGGTATCACGATCAATTCGTCAACAATACATTCGCTAATGCAAATAGTTTCAATTCAAACAATTATGGCACGATCTTCGGATTCGGAACGGCGGGTAGCCATAGTCAGAAGTTTGCTCGGCTTGATACGATTTTCCCTTATGTCAGTACAGTTGCGAACCTCGACGAAGCGGTCACGAAGTCGGCTGATTTGACTATGAAATTGCAGTATGAGATAACGGAAGTAACAGGAGGATAAGATTATGAATAATTGGGAAACATTAACAAGCATTGAGTTTTGGAAAAAGGTCATTGTGCGTGCAATCTGGACGTTTTGTGAAGTGTTTGTCGCAACAATCGGATCAACGGCATTGATTGAGCAGGTGAATTGGAAGATGGTTTTTTCTGCTTCTATTCTCGCAACAATCGTTTCGGTTGCAAAATCCATTGTAGTAGGAATTCCTGAAATGAGGGGTTGAGAATGAATGCAGTAAGTATAATTGGTTTGTGTTTCTCCGGCATAATGATGGCGGTCGGTGTAACGACTTTTGTATTATCACGGAAACGTGATATCAAGAAGGACACAGTTGAGGAAGAGCATGAGTTGGCTTCTCTTCGGGAAGGCATTCTCAAGGCAAATATGAAGCTTGATACAGTGTGTGCTACCACCAATGAGACAAGATCAGACATCAAGGCATTGAACACAGGTCTCGGGGCATTGGACAAGAGAGTGTCCGTCATGGAGAGAGATTTACAGACGGCATTTATTCGGATTGATGAATTAAGAGAATCAAAGGAGGATAAGAAATGAGTAATGTAATCGAAAAGGCGATTGAGTGGGCGGTAGATATAGCCAATGATAATTCTCACGGCTACGATCAGATAGGCAGATGGGGCGATGATTACGATTGCTCTTCGCTTGTTATTTCTGCTTATGAGCAGGCAGGTATTCCTGTAAAGGAAGCAGGTGCAACATACACAGGCAATATGCTTTCCGCTTTCAAGAAGTGCGGATTCGAGGCTATCCCTTATAAGAAGGGAATGAACCTTATCGCAGGCGACGTGCTTCTCAACAAGAAGCATCATACTGTTCTTTACATCGGCGATAACAAGATTGTGCAGGCTTCCATTAACGAGAAGGGCGGTATCTACAATGGCAAAGACGGAGATCAGACAGGTAAGGAAATCGCTGTCGGTAAGTTCTATGAATATTCTAAAGGATGGGATGTTGTTCTCCGTTATCCTGATACAGAGAAAGACACTACGCATGAGCCACAGAATGCCACCAAATTGAGCGAGGAAGAGATCGCTCTTCAAGTTATTAACGGAATGTGGGGAAACGGCAAGGAGAGACAGCAGAGGCTCACAGAGGCAGGTTATGACTACGATGCTATTCAGAAGATAGTGAATAAGAAGCTTGGTAAATCTTCGAAGCCTGCTCCGGAGAAGCCAAAGACATTCATCGGCATTGTCAATACAATCAAAGATCCTTTGAGGGTGAGAATAGTTCCGAATGGTACAATCGTCAAGTTGTTACCTAAAGGCTCGAAGGTCGAATTGATGAACGATCCTATTAACGGATGGTATAAGTTAGCTGATGGTAGCGGATTCGTGTCAGCAAAGTATATAATAAAGGAATGAGGAGAGATTATCCATAACATTTCTTCCACAAATTTCTGCCTCCTGTTTCTCCTCGCAGGAGGCTTTTTCTTGCCCAAAAATAATGCTTGCAATGTCCTTTTCTACCTGCTATACTATGTGCATAACATTCAAGGAGGACACACAAAATGACAAAGGCAGAATTGAGAAAGATCGCACAGCAGGCTCTTGAGAGTGAGTATGGATTTGCTCCTTCAATCAACAAGATCGTGCTTCTCGAAGCAAATGGAGAAGGCACATACATCCTCTTTTCAGTAAAGGGTAAGGAATATAGCTTTGATAGTCGCATATTGCGTGATGGCACTATCTGGGCAGGCAAAGGCACTATCGAGAAGAGAGAGGAGGTATAAGGCAATGGCAAACAAGGCAGAATACATCGGATCATACACAGACAAGTATGACAAGAGATATACGACTCTTTTCTACAGGTACAGAGGATATGAGTATCAGATTACGAAAGCTAATAACTGGATGTCCTGCTCATCAGATTACACCATGAGAGGAGGCTCGATGTCATTGGCAAGACAGCATAAGGAAGCACAGGATTCCATCGATGCGAAGATAGAGGCAGAGAAGAATCCACAGCCTATTCCGGAAGCGAAGTGGACAAAGGAATACGAAGATGAGATTTGGAAGATGATGTTTGGAGAGGAGGTATAAGCGAATGTTAGTTCCGGCAATTCAGTATAAAGACGAGATAGAGAAGCAGTTCCAGAGGATTCAGTACACCGAGAAATATCTCTGGTACACAGGCTCTATTGATAACTACGATATTGAGGTAAAGACCGAAGGAGATAAGTTTGCATTTGCTATCGTAGAACCTTTCATGAGCAGATATTGCAAGACCGAATATTTCCTTCTTGGATATATCAGTTTCCGAGTTGATTGGTATTGTTCAATGGCATGCAATTTTAGCCTTATTCGTTTCGAGGATTCACCTAAAGCAACAAGGATTATGGCAAGTGCTATCAGAGAAGTAATGCGAATGATAGAATCCTTCAATCTGCATAGAATAGATTTTCGATGTGTTAGCGGTAATCCTGCGGAGAAGAAGTACGATAAGATAATGCGCAGAATATGGAAGCAAGGAAAGTATAATATCGAAACACCTATGTTCAGAGACAACATCAAAGACACTCACGGAAACTATCACGATATGATAGTGTATGAGTTGATAAGGAGGGAAGAATGAAGAAATGCAAATATTGTGAACTTAAAGTTGGCGATCTATTTTCTTTGAACTGTTCTGGTGTTAATGCAATCACAGCAGGTGGCAATATAATAAGAATTAAAGGAGATAAACGAATATTCAAGAAGGAGCGAGAGGGAGCAAGTGCAGTTATAGATGGATACGGAAATAAACACGAACCGAGCAGTTGGCGAATGTACCCATACCTTGATATGCCTGTTTGGAAAGTGGAGGAAGAAGAATGAAGTGTCCTTATAGAAAACAGACCACAACAAAGAATGGTGAGAATGGCATTATCTATGAAGATTTTATGGAGTGCTACAAAGAGGAATGTCCGTATTATTACAAAGGAAAATATTCTTATAATGAACAGGAATATGAGGAATGTCAAAAAGCAATCAATGAGAATTTTCGATAAGGAGGGAAAAATGAGTTACGAATCACCGATAACAGCTATTTACGAGCAGATAGAAACTCAAATCAACCAAGATTTTGAAAATCGGATCATGGCAGAAGTAAAGATGAAGGTGGATGTGAATGTCGATAAGGAAGAACTTATCAAGGCTCTCAATTACGACAGGGGACAGTATGAGAAGGGCATGGAAGATGCCAAACGAGTGCTGAAACCTATGTGCAGATATCTCGGTAAGTGTATGTCGCATCCCGAGGTTAGCCGAGAATATTACGATTACTGCGATTTATACCGAGAAGATTGCAATTGCCAATGCATTTGGAAACAGATATAATCCAAGAAGGAGGAAGTAATTATGGAAAACAATGACAACATTATCATGAGCAGGATTGCATTCGAGAGGATGCAATCAAAGGATGAGAAGAATGACCATTGGAGGAACATAATTATCCTCACTCTGATTATTCTTCTGGTGGTAACCAATGCGATGTGGTTAGTTGCTTGGAATCAGTATGATTATGTCGATGATGATTATAGCATTGATGCACAGCAGGATGGTTACGGAGTGAATATTGTTAGCGGTGGAGATTTAGACTATGGCGCAGACAGTAACGATCCGCAGGCGAACGAGATTGAGGACACACAGTAATGGTCAGAGCAGAGGAGTGCGCAGGAGGCGCAGAAGGTAAAGATTACCCGAATTCACTTATCGAGAAGACTATCGATGAATGGATTCATTCCGAGCGAGACCGAAAGATATTGAAGAGAAGGCTTATTGATGGCATCTGCTATGAGCCTTTAGCCGATGAGATGGATATGTCGGTACGACAAATCAAGAACATAGTCTCAAAGGCAGAAGCCAAACTCTTCAAACATTTACCATGACATTGTGACCATAGTGTCAAATGTACCTCTTTGAATGTGCCACACCGAGCAATCGGTGTGGTTTTATTTTGCCCGAAATTTGCAGGCTAATTTCATTTCCGAGTAATTCCTAATTCTCGATAATGGGAAGCAAAGGAGGGCATTCTGATGGCTTACAAGGTGTTTAACAATAATCCTAAAGGGAACAGAGTGGGCGATTGCGCTGTTCGAGCAATCAGCAAGGCACTCGGTAAGGATTGGGAAGATGCTTACATCGGTCTCTGCTCGGAAGGTTTGATGTATGGCGATATGCCTTCCGCTAACTATGTATGGGGAATGTATTTGAGGAAGTACGGCTTCGAGCAGAAGATGATCTCTTCAATCTGTCCTCTTTGTGTTTCAGTTTCACAATTCGCAGAAGAACATCCAATAGGCAGATATGTTCTTGCCTGTCAGAACCATGTCGTATCGGTAATCGATGGCGATTATTACGATTCATGGGATTCTGGCGATGAAATCGTTATCTATTATTTTTCCAAGGAGGAATAACACATGGCTTACAACAATTACTTTCCACAGTATTACCCAAATCAAGTACCGATGATGCAGACACCACAGCAGATGCCCGTAGGACAGCCTACAATGCCGCAGAATACGCAGGCAACATCGGGAAATGGAATTACTTGGGTGCAAGGCGAAGCAGCGGCTAAATCATTCCCTGTGGGCGCAGGACAGAGTGCGCTTCTCATGGATTCAGAGGAATCTGTCTTCTACATCAAGAGTACGGATCAG
>OCVV011327560.1_pt1 | contig 16386 bp, 21 predicted proteins | sample 1539721 | NCBI WGS metagenome assembly OCVV01 (sample SAMN02144230, study PRJEB22623) | gut metagenome | biome: sheep rumen | host: Ovis aries | place: New Zealand
TAACAACTTCCGGCATACCACCAACAATCAGATATTGAAGATAAAGCTGGCGCATACTCTGATGTATAGTCTGTTCTATGGCAGTTTTTTGTTCAATAGATTTTTTCACATACAGAAGAACATTTTCATCCATACCAGTGTTAATCAGAAATTCTCCGAAAGTAAGAGGATACATTGTAACCTGCTCTTCATACCCAACCGGCACACCACGGACATAAGGTGTTCTGAACCCTTTTACGCCAAGAAAACTTCCCGTACAAATTACATCAAAGCGACCATCTATTGCCCAATATTTAAGAGAGCTGCGGGCATTCGGACAATCCTGAATCTCATCCAGAATCAGAAGAGTCTTGCTCGGGATAAAACGGGCTGTATGTTCAACCGCAGTAATAGAAAGAATCATCTGATTCACATCAAAATCACCGTCAAAAGCTTTATGAACAGCAGTATTTGCACGTAAATCCAGATAAACTACATTTTCATAAAACTGTTTTCCGAATTCTTTTGCAATAAAAGTTTTTCCAATCTGTCTTAAACCGCGAATCACAAGAGGATGATGTTCACGATTTTTCCATTCTATAAGTTCCTGCCATATATTTCGTTTAAGCATACTCTTTATCCTCTGATTTGCATTATACAACAAAAATGTCAGAATTCAAAGGTATTATGCACTAAATATTGTCATTTTTCAAAGGTAATTGCAGGTAGGAAATGTCAAAATTCAAAGAAAAAATCCCATCAGGTAACCTCATGCAGCCACTTTCCGCTCAAAACTCTTATTGCTCCAACAATTGCTTTTACAATTGATTCGCTTGAGAGGAATAAGAAAATCATAGGGGCTGGAAGATGGAGCACAAAAGCTGCAACGTAACCAAGCGGAATTGCAACTCCCCACAAAACAACCAGTTCACCAACGGCAGAAAATACTGTGTCTCCGCCGGCTCTGCACACACCGACAACCCAATCCATACAGAAGGAATTAAACGGATAAAGCAGAATCAAAATCATAAGAATCTGAGTTGCCATCTTTATGATTTCAGGCTCAACATTAAAGAGGAATGGCAGCAGTTTAGAAAGCGGCAGCAATAAGATTCCAACGCAGGCACCAATCAGCGGCATAAACCACATGGAACGCAGAGCATAAGCGCGTGCTTCATCAAGCTTCTTTTCGCCAATGCGTTTACCAATCAAAACTCCAATTCCATTTCCAAAGCCCATACAGAATACCCAGGTAAGCTGGCTGATTGTTCCGGTAATGCTGTAGGCGGTAAAAGAATCAGTTCCCGCATGAGCATAGATTCCGTTATAAACAGAAGTTCCAAGTCCCCAGAAGGTTTCGTTAACAATAACCGGGAAGGCAATCTTCAGATATTTAAAAACAAAAGACCAGTCAAAGCCCAGCAGTTCGCGAAGCTTTCCACAGATTTCATAACCGTGAGAATAAGTCCAGCTCAAAAGAATTACAAGTTCAACAAGGCGAGAAAATACAGTTGCAATTGCGGCACCCTTTACTCCAAGGCCTGCAACAAAAATCAAAAGATAATTTGCACCGGCATTTGTGAGAAGCGAAACAGATGTACAAACAAGCGGCAGCTTTACCCGTTCCGTACTTCGCAGGGCAAGTGTAATAGAAAAACTTATCGCAGTAGGAATATAGCTTAAACAGGCAAGACGAAGATATTCTCCGCCGACACGTACAACCTCAGGATCCGGAGAATAAATTCTTATCAGCTGATGAGGAATAAAAAGTCCGAGCACAGTGAAAACCACGGCAACAAAAGTGGCAATCAAAGTCATCAAACCTAAAGACCGTCTGATTCCGCCTAAATCTTTTTTACCCCAGAACTGCGCAATAAAAACACCGCCACCAGAGGTGATTCCAAAAAGAATCATGTTGAGGATAAAGAAAATCTGATTTCCAAGTCCAACCGCAGCAATCTCAACACTACCAAGCCGCCCGATCATAACAGTGTCGAGCATGTTTACAAAGTTTTGCAAAAGCGCCTGAAGAGAAATAGGAATCGCAATCGTAAACAAAGAAGAGTAAAAGCCTTTAAGTTTCATATCGCACTATTATGAAGATAAGTATAAAAAAATCAATGGGAGTTTTTTTATAGACACCATACAAGTATTGTGACATAATAATGTCATATAGAGGTGATAATATGCCACAGATTAGACCTATTCGAGATTTGAAAAATACTACTGTAATCTCAAACTTATGTCATGAAACAAAAGAACCTATTTTCATTACAAAAAATGGATACGGTGACATGGTTATTATGAGTATGGAAACTTACGAAAAGACAACTTTCTTCAATAACTTATATGAAAAACTGGCAGTTGCTGAGTCAGATTTAAAAGCCGGTAGAGTTTCTGATGTAGATGATGCAGTGAATGACATAAGGAAAAAATATGGCTTATAAAGTCAAAATAACTGAATCAGCAAAATCTGAATTAGACGGAATAGTTGCCTATTTCGTTAATACTCTTTGTAATCCAAAAGCAGCTGTCAGTTTACTTGAGGACTTCAATGAACAGAAGAGTTATCTTTATGATGATCCTTATACTTTTTCCTTATGTCCCATTTTAAGCCTTCAAAATAAAGGATATCGCAGATTTATTTTCAAACAAAATTATATTGCTTTATATCTTATAGAGAACGAGGATGATAAAAAGATTGTCACAATAATGCATATATTCAATGCAAAACGTGATTATGAAAAACTTGTATAGAATGCAACCTAAAAGGTTCGTAAGCTGCAGGCATACTTTTATTAAAGAAAAATGAATTTTAATCCAACCGAAAAAGAAATAGATTTTATCAATAAAGCACTCACAAAATTCAATGATGAAAAAGTTGGCCCGGATAATCATGAACTGCTGAATATCGTTGAATACGATGAAAATGAAAATATTATTGCCGGTATTCTTGGTGGCACATATTGGGGCTGGATGCACATTGATATTCTCTGGGTCGATGAAAATTTCAGAAAAAAGGGAATTGGTTCACAGCTGTTAAAGGCAGCTGAAGATGAAGCTCTTAAAAGAGGATGCCATTCAGTTCATGTTGATACAATGTCCTGGCAGGCTCCAGACTTTTATAAAAAACACGGATATAAAATTATCAGTGAATTAAACGATATTCCGAAAGGAAATAAAAAATATCATTTAATAAAAGAACTGAATATATTTTAGAAGTTAGATGACATCAAGGAAGTGAAATATTGGCTAGTATAGAATTAATCCCTTATAGAGATGAAGATTATGAATTTGTATATGAAGTAAAAAAGAATGCATACAGAAAGTATGTCGAAAAAAATTGGGGAAGCTGGAATGAAGAAGAACAGCGAAAATATTTTGACAACTTTATTACAAATGTAAAGAACAATGCATTTATTATTATGTATGAAGAAACTAAAATCGGATTTTATAATGGAGAAATCATATCTAATGGAAATTATGAAATCGAAAATATTTGTATTATTCCACAATACCAAAACAAAGGAATTGGAAGTAAAATCTTAAAATCAAAACTAGAAGAAAATAAAGATAGAGATATTGTAATTCAGTATTTCAAACAGAATCCTGTAGGAAAACTCTACGAAAGATTAGGATTTACACCAAACGGAGAAGCGGAGCATCATTATAGAATGATTAAATCTAAATCTACAGGAGGAATCATTGAACAGTATTGAAGAAAAAAGATAATAAAATGAAAAAAGTAGTTCTTGCATTAATTTTGTTTTCGTTCGTTCTTATTTCATGTACAAAAGGAAAAAAAGAAATGATTTATAAAACAGATTTTTATTCCATCGAATATGATAAAAAAACTGAAAAACTTGTTCAAAATATAAATGCTGCACTTTCACAGAATTTTCAGCGCATTCTTGATTTCTGGGGAATTGAAAAACTTGAAAATCATGTGAATGTAAAAATCTATTCAGAAATGGATGACTGGATAAAATTTTATGAAGCAAAATCCGGTACAAATTATCAGGACTATGTAATAGGCTGTGCAGACGGCCCGAATATTTATGTGCTTGCTTTTGATGAATATAAAAAAACACAGATGCATAAGAATGATTCTCTGGAAGACTTCCAGAAAGTTATGGTTCATGAATTTGTCCATATTTGTCATAATCAGCGTATTACAAACCAATTCAATTACTCCTTCATTATGGGTGAAGGGCTTGCAACATATCTCGCTGACCAGCCATATAATCATGATATAAAAATTGATTACCCTAAAGACACATTGTTTTTGTCTAATGAGTTTTATTCGCTTTCAAATGATTTATATTCGCTCTCGCAAAAAATTGTTCGACAGCTCGTAGAAAAAGTTCCTCACGAAAAATTGCTCGAATATGCTTTGGACTACACCAAGCTTTATAAAGATTGGGACACGCTGAAGCTTAAGGATTAGAAAAAGAATATCAATATGGAGTATAGAATGCCTGTTTTTCAATGAAGGAGTAAAACTGTATCAAATATTTTTTCAATTATTTTCATATCTTTATTATGCCATCCTTTTTCAAATTTATCTTTACTCCAGATTGTGCAGTGCTTGCCTTGTCGCAGACTATTTTTTGATTTCTACCTTGAGCTCCACGACATCGCACAAATCTGCCTTAGACAAGATTCCTACAGGCTTGGCTTCAGAGTGGTTTACGACCTATGCATAGTTTGTTTTTAAGATTGCATTCATAATTTTCTTCTCATAACACAAGCTTCGCCCTGCTGCTCAACAACTTCAAAACCTGCTTTTTCGTACATGTGCATTGGTCCTGTAAATGCCTTGCCAAGATTTCCACCATCTTTTGCAGGATAGGCTTCGACATACTTAAAACCTTCTGCCTTTGCATCTTCGCAGACACGCTGTAAAAGCATTGAAGCAATTCCTTTTCCTCTATAATCAGGGGCAACTTCAAAACAGACAATGGATTTGACTTGGCCCGGGCCGCTGCAGTTTGTAGGTGCCTGGTCTTCTGGTGGAGTATGAAGATCAAATTCTCCGGTGCGGTAATAATTTAATCTGTCGTTTGCATTGCACCAGCCAATCGACAGCCCTTTATCAAAAACAAGATATCCCTGTATTTCTCCGGCCGCAACCATGCTCTCGGCAGATTCTCGCAGGGCTCTTTTCCAGCTTTCAAAATTGTTGCCATATTCTTCTGTCTTTTGATAAAGTTCAACCTTCATTCTATCTTTGCTCAAATTAAAGGCGTTACAATAACAAGGAGCGAAAGGCGAGCCGTCAGAAAATGCCCTGTTGTCAAAAAAATCAAAATAATCTTTTGCAAGTTTAGGAGCAAGTTTTTTTATTTCGAATGTGTTCATAAAAATATTATATGTGGCAAGTGGCGATTTGTAAATGTTGAAGGCAAGCGGTCACGCCCTACAAATTTTCTAAAAGCGTGATATAATTATATTATCAAACAAAAGTGAGGCCACGATGGAAGTTTTTGAAATACTTAAGCAACTTCGCGAAAAAAAATAATCTTACTCAGGAAGAAAGCGAAAGTACATTAAACTTTTATAAAGAAAACGGTTTTGAAATTGATACAAAACATTCGTTCCTCAAGAAGCTCTAAAAGCAAGGGAGAAAACTATGTCAAAAATGTTCGATGTGTATCAAAATTTTTCAGACTTATATGATGAATTAGTAAATCATGAAGATTACGAAAGTAATCTTTATAAATTTCTGAGCAGCAAAATCCAATGGGAAAATAAAGTTGTCGGCGAATTTGGAATTGGAACCGGGCGGGTTACAAAGAACTACATAGACAAGGCACAGAAGCTTTATGCGTATGATAATTCGCAGCATATGATTGATAAGGCAAAAGAAAACTTATCAAAGTGGGCGGATAAAATAGAATATGAAGTTCTTGATAACAGTAAAATCAATTCTATTGAAAATACATTTGACGTAATAATTGAAGGCTGGAGTTTCGGGCATCTGGTTGTTCAGGATGATGTAAATCGAAATCAGACTATTCAGTACCTTATCAGCGAAACTAAAAAACGTGCAAAGGAAATCATCTTCATTGAAACATTGGGAACGAATGTAGAACTTCCAAATCCACCTGGAGAAAAGCTTTCGCAATTTTATCATGCACTTGTTGAGGCTGGCTTTAAGGAGCACATAATTCAAACTGATTATAAATTCAGCAATTGCGAAGAAGCAGGAAATATAATGGGCGCCTTTTTTGGTGACTCAATGAAAAATGATATCATTCAAAAACAATTAAATGTAATAAAAGAATTTACAGGAATATGGATTTATAGGGAGGCATATTAATGAAAAAAATCAGCATCATCATTTTGTTTGCAATATTTTTCATAGGCTGTAGTTCAAATGATTATAAGCAGAATAGCATCCCGATGTCTGAATTAAATAATATTCCAGACAAGGTTATTTTGAATATTGAACCGCAATACCAGACCACTAACTATACTTGTGCAACAGTATCCCTTGGAATGGCAATAAAGTATGTAACAAATGATCAGATTGTCTTATCAGAAGAAGATGTCTGGAATACAACTGGCACAACAATTAAAGCGGCTCGAAAATATGGAAATGATATGAACGGGCTGGGGAGAGTTTGTAAAAAATATTCAGTGAAATATAAATTTTTGAATAAGATGGATATGGATGTTCTTCAGTATTATTTGGCACATCAAAATCCGGTTATCCTGAACATACGACCAGATCCAAATCAGAATTATACTCATGCACTTCTGGCTGTTGGATATGATAAAGATAATCAGACTATTTACATAAATGATCCAAGTAATATTGTAACAGAATTTTCTTATGAAGAATTAAATAAAAGATGGAATGCCTGGCTATATCGACCAAGATTTCATTCAGAACAAAGCGGATTTATTTTGATAAAGGAATAGAGGATAATTAATTAAATAATCGAAACAGAACGGCTAAAACTCCGCGAACTTACTTTGGATGATACGGACAAACTTGCTCTTGTGTTTTCGGATCCACAATCAATGTAAGCGTCAATTGAGACCGTTCGAAAACTTAAGCAAAGTCTCAATCAACGCTTATGATACTAGCTGGACTTTTATTCCGTTTTTCATTTCTATCCAGATATTTAATAAAATTTTTTCCAAACTAACTCGATTATTTACAAGATTTAGTTTTTTCGATAAAACCGACGATGTTTTCCATAAAGATTTTTTCGCGCCTGAAATAGTCTTCTTCTGAATCTGTTTCTTGATTGCAGGCTTTTGAGATTACTTCTGCATAATTTTCTGGAATTTTTTGTAAGCTGTGGGAATAATAAATTGCCCTGTCTTCTGCCGGAGAATAGAATCCATTCAAATAAAATAAGGCTCGAACACCCGCTCTTATTGCTGTATTCAAATTCTCATGTAATTGGATGAATGCGTCTCGGCGATACCAGCGGTCTTTTTTGTAATCTGAAATAAGATAATGAATGTAACCAAGCGAACCAGTCAGATTATTTTCTAAATCTTCTTTTACAAACTGATTTATTTTTTCAAGTTCATTTTTATAGGAATTATTCGGGTCGTATAAAATCTGAGATTCCAAGATAGAAAATTTTCTCGGCTCTTCAAACTTAGAAAACATGTCTGTATCAATAAAATCAGTAAATAAAATGGCAAACCAAATGTTATCAATTTTTACACAATGATATGGAATTGGCGGATCCTGATCCGGGCCAAAAATCTCTTCGGCTGTAATTGTACTTCCTTTTTTACGCATAACGATTAAATCGACCATACCATTGTATTCGCCGTTTTCTTTTTTCTGCGGAAAATAATCACCTCGGGAAACACTTCCAGAAAGCAGAATTGTTTCAATTTCTGATTTATCTATTGAATTAATGAAAGAGATAGTTTTATCTTTCATTTCCTGAATAAAGCCTTCTTGCTGCTCGATAATTACTTCTTTTGTTTTCATTCTTCCTCCATTCCCAGCCAAGTGGGGTGTGCGTATAACAAATTAATGTTTCTAAAAATTCTTGTGGTATAAGAATTTTTATTTCAACATTTCAGCAATTTTTTTATCTTTTGTTAAAAAACGAATTGTTTCTTCAAGTTTACCGTTAACAACGTAATCAGGCATAATACCTGTACCTTCTTCGAGCCCATTATCGTAGAACCATTCTTTTTGAGCAATTGTCAAAATCAGTCCGCTATTTTTTAATCTATAATGCCTGATATTTCCATATAGAATAGCTCCAGACGTATTCATTCCTACTGAATAAACATTATCAAACAGTTGTTTTGAAAATAAAATAATTTCTTTAGCTTCGAGGATTACCATAAAAGAGATAATATTCTCTGCTTCCAATTTTTATCATCTGTCTAATTAATCCTCCATTCATAAATGAAACTTCGGAAACAGAAGTGATTGGAAATTTTAATTGTAAAGTTTCGTTAGTTTTCAAAACTTCTTTATTTTTTACAACATTTTCTACAAAAAAGATTAATGTATTTCCTTTGATTTCATAATGGCCAAGATATTCTGATACTTCGGGGTTTTCTATAAAATTATCAATAAGAAACTCAATTTTATCATTTGGCCCAATTACAAATCTATCTAACCAGGTATCGGGCATTATAGGAGAGCTATGCCAGATGCCATTTATTTCATTCCCAAACTTAATAGAAGTTTTTGTTTCGTTTCGAGTTTCAAAAATGGATATCCGTTTTACAAGCTTCAATTCCTTTTCAGATAATTGACTATCCGAAACTTTTTTTAATGGTTTATACCAATCGAATTGAGAATAGAAATCTGTTAATTCTTCAGAATTAAAAATATGTCCATATTTTGCATAGATCATATTACGAAATAATCTCAAGTCAGATTTATTCATTTTAGCTAAAGCTAAATCTGAGATTTCTTCAGAAAGAAGAGTTAGATCTCCTGCTTTAATTTTTTCTGATTGATTAAAGTCTTGTGAAAAAATGTTTACTAAGCATAAAATATACAATAATACTACAAAACCTATTTTTTTCATAATTTATAGTATATAAGGGAATGAATGTATCTGCAAATCAAAAATAAATGCTATAATGAAAAAGTTATGGAAAAAGAAACAGAAGAGCGCCTGACTGCAATTGAAATGAAACTTGCTTACATGGAAGATTTTGTAAGCCAGATTCAAAATGTTGCAGTAGATCAGGCAAAAACTATTGATAAGCTACAGAAAGAAATAAAACTGATGTCGGACAGAATCCGCGAAATGTCGAATGCCATGGAAGGCGATATTCCTAATCGCAAGCCGCCGCATTATTAATTTTTCTCTTGTAATAACCACAAAAATTTGTATAATGTCATGCAACTAGGGGAGCTTGGTAAAAACCTTGCTGAGAGTAGACTGTGTGTCTTGACCCATAACCTGATTTGGATAATGCCAACGTAGGGAAACAGTTTCTGGCCGTTTTTCGGCAAACAGCATTTTATTCAAACAGGCAACTTTATTCAAAAAAGAGGCTTGTTATGTTCTCAAAAATCTTATCTAACGTGCGGGAAAAATGCCCGCTTATTCACAACATTACAAATTATGTAACAGTAAACGATGTTGCAAACATTCTTCTTGCTTGCGGCGGAAGCCCTATCATGAGTGATGATGAGGGCGAAGTTGAAGAAATCACTGCAATTTGTGGTGGTCTTAATATCAACATTGGTACACTTAACAAAAACACAATTCCTTCAATGTTCCTTGCAGGAAAAAAAGCAAACGAACTTGGACACAAAGTTCTGCTTGACCCGGTTGGAGCAGGAGCTTCTGCTTTGCGAACTAATACCGCTCTGGACCTCCTTAAAAAAGTAAAGTTTGATGTAATTCGCGGAAACATTTCTGAAATAAAGACTCTTGCTGTTGGAAGCGGAACTACCAAAGGTGTTGATGCAGATGTAAGTGATGCAGTAACAGAAGAGAATCTTGATAAATCAATTGCTTTTGCAAAAGAATTTGCAGCAAAGACAAAATCTGTTATTGCAATTACTGGAGCCATCGATTTGGTTTGTGATTCAGAAAAATGCTATGTAATCAGAAACGGTCGCGCAGAAATGGGAAAAATCACCGGAACCGGCTGTCAGCTTAGTGGAATGACAGCTGCCTTTATCACCGCAAATCCTGACAATATTCTTGAAGCAACTGCTGCTGCCGTATGTGCTATGGGGCTTGCTGGTCAGCTTGCCTGGAAAAAAATGCAGGACGGAGATGGTAACTCAACTTACAGAAACAGAATCATTGACGCTATTTACAACATGACCGGCAAAGAACTCGAAGAAGGCGCAATCTATGAAATCAGATAATTTTGCTCTTCGCTCTGCGCTCCTGCTTTATGCTGTTACAGACCGTCACTGGACTGGAGAAAAGAATCTTCTGGAACAGACTCGGGATGCCTTAAATGGCGGTGCAACAATGGTTCAGATTCGTGAAAAAGATCTGGACGAAGCTGATTTTGAAAAAGAGGCGATTGAACTTAAAAAACTCTGCAAGGAATTTCATGTTCCTTTTATCGTGAATGACAATGTTGCACTTGCAAAAAAAATAGATGCAGACGGCGTTCATGTGGGGCAGGATGATATGAATGCTCTTGAGGTTCGTAAAATTCTTGGCCCGGATAAAATTGTAGGAGTTAGTGCTCAGACTGTGGAAGAGGCTCTTCTTGCTGAAAAAGAAGGAGCTGATTATCTTGGCGTTGGAGCTGTCTTCCCGACTGGAAGTAAATCCAATGCAATTGATGTTCCGCACGAGACTCTAAAGGCTATCTGCTCTGCAGTGAAAATTCCTGTTGTTGCAATAGGCGGAATCACAAAAGATAATCTTTGCCAGTTAAAGGATAGTGGAATTGCAGGCATTTCTGTAATCAGTGCTCTTTATGCCCAGAAAGATATCAAAGCAGCTGCAGAAGAACTGGTAAAAAGAACTCGGGAAATAATTGATTAATAACGGAAGAAAATGAAAAAAATTACTGCTGCCATTTTTGATCTGGACGGAACTCTTTTAGATTCCATGCCTATGTGGATGACTTGTGCTGAACGATACATTTCATCTTTAGGCATGGAAGCAGAACCTGCACTTGGGGAAAAACTTTTTTCAATGAACATGAAAGAGGGTGCTGATTATTTAAGAAATAATTATAAGCTGAATTTTTCTGATGAAGAAATATTTTCCGGTATTAATTCCATTCTTGCTAAATCTTATAAAGAAGAAGTTCAGTTTAAGGATGGGGCAGAAGCTTTTCTTTCTAAGCTGAAAAACTCTGGAACAAAAATTGCACTCTGCACAAATACAGACAGAGTTTTGTTTTCTCCGGCATTAAAGCGTCTTGATGCAGAAAAGTACTTTGACTTTATTTTTACTACAAGTGAAATGGGAATGAGTAAGCAGCATGCTGAAACTTTTTTGTCGGTGTGCGATGCACTGGGAACTAAAAAAGAAGAAACCTGGGTTTTTGAAGATGCTCTATATTCAATAAAAACAGCATTCCAGACAGGTCTCAAAACCTGCGGAATTTATGATGAGACTTCAAATTCTGATATCGCACAAATCAGGAACTTCAGTACCGTGTACTGTAAAAATTACGAAGAAGTGCAAAAGTATTTCTTCGGGTAAAAAAGAAAAATCTTCTTGAGGGCACCGCCTGAAGATTTAATATACATATAAGAGGTATGTTTTATGAAAACCGCATTAACAATCGCAGGAAGCGATTCAAGCGGAGGCGCCGGAATTCAAGCTGACATCAAGACCATGACTTGCAATGGCGTTTTCGCCATGAGTGCAATCACGGCTTTGACGGCACAGAATACCACCGGCGTTACCGCAATTATGGAAGTGGAGCCTGAATTCCTTAAAGAAGAAATTAAGGCTGTAGTAACTGATATTTTTCCGGATGCAGTAAAAACCGGAATGGTTTCATCTACTCCACTTATTAAAGTTATTTCAGATTCAATTAAAGAGTATGGCTTAAAAAATCTTGTAGTTGATCCTGTTATGGTAGCAACCAGCGGAGCAAAACTTATAAGCGACGAGGCCATTGAAACTCTCAAAAAAGAACTTCTTCCTTTAGCCACTGTAATTACTCCAAATATTCTAGAAGCAGAAGTTTTGTTTGGAAGAAAAATCACAAACGAAAAAGAAATGGAAGAAGCCGCAAAAAAAATCCATGAGGACTATGGTTGTGCAGTTTTGCTTAAGGGCGGACACAGCTTAAATGATGCAAACGATTTTCTGTATCCGGGAAATGAAGATGGCAAAAGCGAGGAAGGCATCTGGTTTTATGGAAAGAAAATAAACAATCCTAATACTCACGGAACCGGCTGTACGCTTTCTTCGGCAATCGCTTCAAATCTTGCAAAGGGCTTTACTCTTGCAGAATCCGTAAAAAATGCAAAGGACTATATAAGCGGTGCTCTTGAAGCCATGCTGGACTTAGGAAAAGGTTCAGGCCCGCTTGCACACAACTGGAATCTAAAATAGGAAGTATTATTTATGAAAAATAATGGAATAAAAGAAACAAAAAAAGGAACAAGTATTTTATCAAATTCAATTATATGGTTTGGAGCCGGAGTTTCCATTGCAGAAATTCTTACAGGAACTTATTTTGCTCCACTTGGTTTTGCAAAGGGAATTCTTGCAATTTTAATCGGACACGTAATCGGTTGCAGCCTTTTGTTTTTTGCCGGATATATTGGAGCTCTTTCAAAAAAATCTGCAATGGATTCTACTGCGCTCAGCTTTGGAAAAATTGGTGCAAAAATTTTTGCATTGTTTAATGTAATTCAGCTAGTTGGCTGGACAGGCATAATGATTTACGATGCATCTCTTTCTTTAACTGAAATATTTTCAACTCAAAAATGGGTATGGGCTGTAATTACCGGGCTTCTTATAATTCTGTGGGTTATTGCCGGAATTACAAATATCGGTAAATTTTCTTTTGGAGTAATGATTGCACTTTTTGTACTTACAATCGTGATGTGCAAGGTTGTTTTTTTTGGTGGAAACAGTTCGGTATCAGCTGAATTCCAGGAAGCCCTCTCGTTTGGACAGGCAATTGAACTTGCTGTTGCTATGCCACTTTCCTGGCTTCCATTAATCAGCGATTACACAAAAGAAGCTGAAAAACCATTTGCTGCAACTTTTGCTTCCAGCGTAACTTACTGCCTTGTTTCCTGCTGGATGTACATAATAGGAATGGGTCTTGCAATTCTAACTTCTGAAAGCGATATTGCAAAAATCATGACAGCTGCCGGACTTGGAAAAATTGCTCTTGTAATCATAATTTTATCTACAGTTACAACAACCTTCCTTGACGCCTGGAGTGCAGCTATTTCCTTTAAGACGATTTTTGAAAAAGCTCCTGAAAAAATAACTGCAATTATTGTTACTGTAATCGGAACACTTGCTGCAGTTTTATTCCCAATGGATAACATTACAGATTTTCTTTATCTGATTGGGTCAATTTTTGTACCGATGATAGCAATTCTTCTATCTGATTATTTTATCCTTAAAAGCGATTTTTCTGAGAAAAAACTAAAAGTTTCAAGAGTTATTATCTGGCTGATTGGTTTTGTGATTTACAGACTTTTAATGCAGACAGATTTGATTACCGGTTGCACAATTCCTGATATGGTTATGACATTTGCATTAACGGCTATAATGGGATTGATTGAAAATCAGAAGAAATAATATTGTTGAAAACGAAGTCCAGCATAACGTAATTTTATTTTGCAGATTTTCCTTTTAGTATTATTATGTAACTATGGATATAAAAGAAGCAATTAAAGAAAGACATTCGGTGAGACAGTTTAAGGATCTTCCTGTAAAAAACGAAGATAGGGAAAAGCTTGAGGCTCTGATTAAGGAGTGCAATGCAGAAAGCGGATTAAACATTCAGCTGGTTACTGATGATCCTGAATGCTTTGATACCTTCCTTGCTCATTATGGCAAGTTCAAAAATGCAAAGAACTATATCGCTATGATTGGCAGCAAGTCCATTGATAAGCTTGATGAAAAGTGCGGCTACTATGGTCAGAAGATAGTTCTCGAAGCTCAGACTCTTGGCTTAAACACCTGCTGGGTTGCGGGAACTTACGGTAAAGGAAAATGCAAGGCCGACAAAAATGCCGGCGAGAAAATTGTATGTGTAATCGCTTTGGGATACGGTGAAAGCCAGGGCGTGGCTCACAAGTCAAAGCCCGTAAGCAAGCTCTGCAAAGTTTCAGAAGCTGATTTGCCAAACACACCGGCCTGGTTCCAGGAAGGTCTGGAAGCTGCTATCCTTGCACCGACTGCGCTGAATCAGCAGAAGTTCCAGGTTTCTCTTGATGGCGACCAAGCAGTTATCACAACAAAACGCGGCCCTATGACTCAGCTGGACTTAGGAATTGTAAAATACAACTTCGAAGCAGCCTCTGGGTATAAGGTGCGATAGGTTTAATTATTCCCAGCTGATAAGCTCGCTGTCCGGGCGGCAATTTTCGTGGCCTGGGGCGGGCTTCGCATCTTCTGCAGGATAGCCCATAACAAGCAGGGCTGTGGATTCAAGATTATCAGGAAGATTAAACTTTTCTTTTAAAACTTCAGGACGGTAGTGCATAACCCAGCAGGAACCGATTCCAAGGTTTGCGGCCTCGAGCATCATGTGAGTTGTAACGATGCTGGCGTCGATGTCGCCGCTGAGCTTTCCGTCGTAAGGCCGCTTCCAGCATTCATCCTTGTTATAGCTGATTATAAAAACAAGAGGCGCATCAAAATGGCAGCGGGTACATTCCTTGATTTTTGCAAGTCCTTCGGCACTTTCAACAACAATGATTCTCTGCGGCTGATTATTACATCCTGTTGGAGCGAGCATTCCCGCCTTAAGAATCTTTTCGATGATATCCTTAGGAACCTTCTTATCCAAAAACTTACGAACCGAATATCGAGCCTGTGCTAAATTCAAAAAATCTGTGTATGCCATGCGGGCCTCCTTGTGTATGGAAATAATAGCATGGTTGGTGACGGAAGCCAAGTTTGATAACAGAAAATTTATTCTCCCTCACTTCCCAATGCGCTTTATTTCCTTTACACTTTTTTCTGAGAAAAAGATTATGAATACACATTGTTTGAAGGTTGCGCTCAGGACAACGATTCCGGTTTTTCTGGGGTATATTTCGTGCGGAATTGCGTTTGGGCTTGTTACGGTAAATGCGGGCTATCCCTGGTGGCTTGCGCCTGCGATGGGAATATTGATGTATGCGGGGGCGGGGCAGTTTCTTGCGATTCCGCTTTTTGCTGCGGGAACTCCGGTTCTTGCAATTCTTGCAACTGAGCTGCTTTTGAATATCCGCCACATTGTTTATGGGCTGCCGTTGATTAATCAGTTCAAGAGCTGCAAGAGAACAAAGCCTTATTTGATTTATGCTCTTACCGACGAAACTTTTTCTCTTCTGACTACGACGGAAGTGCCTGCAGGGGTGGGGGTCGAAGATTACTATTTTATGGTGTCGTTCTTAGACCAGTTTTACTGGGTTGGCGGAAGTCTGATTGGTGGCCTTGTTGGGGCGATGATTCCTTTTGATATGACTGGTGTTGATTTTGCGCTTACGGCTTTGTTTGCAGTTCTGACAATTGATCAGATTCAGAAGTTTGTGAAGGAAAGGAAGGATAGAGTGAATGGCACTGTGCCAGCTGATGGCTCTCTGACAGAGGCCGGGGAGGGTGAAAATGCCGGTTTCTAAAGCTTTATTAGTGTCGCTGTTGGTTGGGCTAATTATCTTCTGCGAGCGCCTTTTTCCTTTTGCAGTTTTTTCAAAAAGAAAACCTGGAAAACTGATTCACATTTTCGAGCGTTTCATTCCTCCGCTTGTGATGATTGGATTGTTGATTTACAGCCTCCGCGATGTAAGATTTTCCAGCCTCGAGCAGTGGGTACCACAAATCTCGGCAATCACTTTTACAATTGTAACTTACCTCTGGAAGAAAAATTCCCTTGTAAGCATTTTTGGCGGAACAATTATTTATATGATTTTGATTCGGGTGATGTAATCTCAGTCTGTTTTATAAGATTTTGTTGCTGATTGCTATCTTTGCGATTATTATGATAAGGTCGTTGAAATTATAAATGACGCCCCGATTGCAGATCTTTCAGGTATTACAATTCATCCGACAGCAGAGGCGTAGAGAGGATAAAATGAATCTAAGTAAAAATGATATTGAGGAAAAAATTAAAAATCAAATTGCACTTGAATTTAACTGCTCGTCAGCTGATTTTGATAAAACAGAAAATGTGGTAACTGCTGCCTGTCTTGAGGAGAAGCGCAGAAAGTTTTCTGATAAGCCTTTCTTTTTACAGATGGCAACCTTTGGAAAGAGCACTGTAATTTCTGCTGATGAATCAATT
>OCVV011056289.1_pt1 | contig 16378 bp, 20 predicted proteins | sample 1539721 | NCBI WGS metagenome assembly OCVV01 (sample SAMN02144230, study PRJEB22623) | gut metagenome | biome: sheep rumen | host: Ovis aries | place: New Zealand
TAACCGATTAATCAGACCCTAGTGGTCAGTTGAAAGCGAACAAGCGGTCAGCTCTTCCGAGCTGGCCGGTCAGTTCGACCGAATTTAGCATAATGATTCTAAGAAGGCCGCTGAGCATGAAGCTATTGAAGTAAAGATAGAAAAGATGGCAGAATTTCTTAAGAGTCGCGAGGGTAAGGTGTATGAGCCGAGTGATAGATTAAAGGATTATTTTGAGTCATTTATAAGTGAAAAAGATGGGGTATTTCTCTTTGCCAGAGAGAAGAAGGAGGTTATCGAAAGAGAGATTGATCTGTGTGGATACTTTTGTATAGTGACATCACAGAAAATGACAGCCAAAGAAGCTTTAGAGCTTTATAAGAGCAGGGATGCCTCAGAAAAACTGTTCAGAGGTGATAAGTCCTATCTGGGAAATAAGAGTATGCGGGTATATACGGATGAGTCTGTATCAGCGAAGATATTTATAGAGTTTGTTGCGCTGATTATAAGAAACCGGTTTTATACACTTCTTAAAGATGAAAATGAGAAGCTAGAGAGCCGACAGAATTACATGACAGTACCCGCTGCTATAAGAGAACTGGAAAAGATTGAGATGATTCGAGGTATGGATAAGATATACCGTATGGATCATGCAATCACAGCAACCCAGAAGACGATACTTGGAGCATTTGGGATAAATGTCTCATATATCAAGAAACAGGTGAACAGAATAAGTGAGCAGTTGAGAATAGCTGATGAAGTGAGGTAGAGGATATGGCTGAAAGAAAGCCGATAACGATAGATGACAAGATTCTTAAGGCACAGGATGAAGTTGTAAAAGCTAAAGAAAAGTATGATGCCAAGGTGGCGATACTTGAAGAACTGATGGCAAAGAAAAAGGCGATGCAGAATGAAGAATTACTCAAACTGTTCGCCAATAGCAATAGAAGTTATGATGAAATAGTCGAATTCCTTCGGTCAGAAATGACAGAAGAACAACTAGAGAAAGTTACACAAAAACGTAGGGGCAGAAAGCCGAAAAAGTAGTTTTGAGTGGAACTTTTTTAGGAAGTTAAGATACATTAAAATGATTGATTTATCTTAAAAATTACAAAATGGTGTTTTATATTCAATATAACAAAAAAAAATCTGTAAAACGGATATAAAACTTGATTTTAAGTATATGATTGTGTTATCATCCTTATAAATGGAGGTGATAGCAATGCTTTGTCAGTTTTCTATTAAAAATTTTAGATCGTATCGAGATGAAACAACATTTGATTTTCAAGCTTATAATCTATCAGAGTTTAATGATAGTCTTATTGTTACTGATAAGGCAAGTGATGTATTACCTGTAAGTGTAATATATGGTCCAAATGGTGGCGGTAAGACTAATCTTCTTGCAGCACTTAGCGCTGCGATTTCATTGGTCGTTAGTCCGGTTTATGAGCTTGAAAAAACAAGTAGTACATTTATTATTCAACAAAAAACTGAACTTATGCCTTATATGTTCGATGATACTTCGAAGGAAGAGCCTACAGAATTTCAGCTTTTCTTCCGTGTAAATAATAATGAATATAGATATTATATTGCTATTTTGAATAGTGTGATTGTTTCAGAAAGCCTATATAGAAAGACAATTGGAGGTAAGAAGCCTGCATTATTATTTAATAGAGAAAACGGAAATATTGAAGTGGGGCCGACTATAAGTAGTAAGAGCATAAATACTTCAGTAAATCCTAAGATGCCATATGTTTCATTTTTAGCAATAAATTATTCGATTCCGGTAATAAGCGAAGTGATGGGATGGTTCGAATCCTGTATTATTCGTAGTTATGCTAATCCTGTTGCAGAGAGTCAGATATTACTTACTGAAAATGAAGATTCCAAGAAGAGATTTATCAATATGATGAATGATATGGGAATTGAGATTAGCGGATATCGATATGATAAGGAAAATGAGCAATTCCTTCTTCAAAGAATTATAGGTGATAAGGAATATGATATACCATTTATAAATGAGTCAGATGGTACAAGAAAGCTTTTTGCTGCGTTGCCTGTAATAATTATGGCTCTTAGAGAAGGAAGACTTATTATTATAGATGAGTTGGATGCAAAACTTCATCCGAAACTTTTAAGATATGTAATCAAGCTATTTACTAATCCCGAAATAAATAGGAATGGTGCGCAACTCTTATTTACATCACATGATTTAACTACAATGAAGAATACAGTATTTCGCCGTGATGAGATATGGTTTGCTGCTTTGAATGATGAAAATAGTAGTGAGATTTTTTCTTTATATGATATAAGACGTGAAGATAATGAGCATGTAAATAATACTGCAGCTTATGATAAGCAGTATTTAGAAGGTCGTTATGGGGCAGATCCATATTTAAGAAATATGCTTAGTTGGGAGGCTTTAGATGAGCAAAAAGCCACTTAAGAAGTCTGATTTAGGTAAATCTTGGCTTAAATCAAGAAGTGATAATAAAAAGAAGATGGCTCCTGAATATCATTTGATTGTATCTGAGGGAACTGATACTGAGCCATTTTATTTTGAAGCTATAAAGAATAAGATAAATAATAACTTCAAGAATAGAATTAGTCTTGAAGTTGAGGGAATGGGTGATAATACTCTGAGCCTTTTTAGAAAAGCTAAGATGTATGCTGATAATAGTGCGAATGTTTATAAGCATGTTTGGATAGTTTACGATAAGGATGATTTTCCGGCTACACATTTTGATCAGACTGCAAAAATGTGTGAAGAGAGCAGCAATAATGAAACTACATATCATGCATTATGGTCTAACCAATGTATTGAATTATGGTTTCTACTTCACTTCAGTTTTTTACAGGCAGATCTTCATAGATCAGAGTATTGGCCTAAATTAACAGAGTGTTTGAAATCAATTGGAGCTGGTGATTACAAGAAGAATCGTGATGATATGTTTGATTTACTATATCCATATATTGATTCGGCAATCAGCAATGCTAAAAAACTTGATGAAATAAATGATGGCAAAAAGCCATCAGAGTCAGCTCCGGGTACTAAGGTATATCATATTATTGAGCATCTGAGAAATTATTTGTAATATAAGGAATTTAGATTTACTTATCAAAGCTATGGATGAGGGATATTTTATAAGATATTCTACTGGAGTTAATACTGTTGGTGTTTATGAAACATCATGGTCAATTCCAGTTAATGAACTTCCTGAAAGATATGAATTAGAATAACATATCAAAATTTAGGGTTAGGCACTTTGAGGATGGGAGTTTATATTGAATATCTTTAAGGGTGATTGTATTTTATACCAGTATATCATATTTCGATAAAACTATACGGAAAACACAGTTGATGAATGTGAGTTGTTTGTACTGGAGGATATACAAATGAAGGAATATAAAAATTGTATTATAGCATTTCTAGATATATTAGGATTTAAACAGATAATAAACCAAAGTGAGTTTTCTGAGGTCCTGAATATCTTTAATAAGATAATGACAAAGGATGAAATATCAATTGCGTTACAACCTGCAATTAGCAATGAAAATCCTGAACAGAGAGAAGTGTTGGCTCGTTATAGAGACTCGTTAGATAATACTGGAATATATGTAATGTCAGATAGTGTAGTAGTTTATACACCGGATTTGTATCCGGAATCTCTAGCGGTTGTTGTAGATATTTGTGATGTTATACAGGAGCAGTTGTTTAATCTGGACAATCCTGTTCTGATTAGAGGAGCTTTATCTGTTGGTGCTATTTTTTGTGATGAAGGGTTGATATTTGGGAAAGGTCTAGTAGATGCATATCTTGCACAAGAAAGGTATGCAGTATATCCACGAGTTATTATATCAAATGAAATAGTTACCGGACGAAGAGTATCTATTCATTCAGATGATGATTTACCAAAAGATAAGGACGATTATTATAGAATAAATTCAATAGAAAGATATTTAAGTATTTCATATGCTGATAATTGGAGAACTATAGAAGAATCTCAACAATATCAGAAACTTAATGCTTTGATTAGTAAGAATTTAAATGGGTATACTGATGAGCATATCAGACAAAAGTATATTTGGTTAAAAAATACGGTATTATTAATAAGAAAAAATATTGAAGCTAAAGAAGGGAGATTATTCGATTTAACTGGGATAGTTTGATGTAAGTCTGAAAATAACATGTGGTCAGGTACTAAAAATATTTAGTGAACAAATTTATCCGTAATGATGATAATCTTAGATGAATTACATTGTTAAGATGATTATGGATAATATTTGTAATCTAATTGTAAGTTTGAGATTTATTTAAAGATAATAAAAACAGGAGAATGCCATAGAATAGTATTCTCCAATGATATTATTTAGTCACAATACCAATTATCATATGCTTCATCTTCATACTTAAGGAAATCATCCTTGGTAGTTGGAAGATTGGTCATAATATAACCTTTTGATTCCAGCATTTTTAGTTTGAATTCCATAGGTGATACCGGTACACCAAGGTTTTGGGCTATTTGATAATATGTCATTCCGCTGGTCTGCAGATGTCTTCCGGATCGCTGGAACCGGTACTCTTAATAACTGACTGTACTTTCTTGATTATGTAATCATTATTCATAGTAAAAGATAATGCCAAAGAAGAACTTTGGACATATATGTTAAGCATTCATAATGATACCAAAGGTAATCTTCTTATGCGAGTATATAGAATATTTAAGGAGGTGGCGGATATGTCTAAAACGAAATCTGCTGTACATCATGGTGGAAAAGTAGGTAAAGCTGGTAGACAACTTGCTAGTAATAAGACTAGTAAAGCTACCAAGAGTAAAGCTGGTACTGTATTAGCAAAGCATAAAGCTGAGAAACACTGATTATAATAACATTTTAACGTCCCTATCGCCTCGGGGCGTTGTTACATGCTATTGTACTTTTTCTTAAAGCATAACAAAATATGGCGAATATGAAGGTTTAACTCCAACTATTAATAAACGAATATGATCGAACTAATAGAGCGTTAAGTGGTTAGACTGTGCGAAGATTATTAGAATGTTGTATGGAACTGTCTTGGTTAATAAGATGGTAGAAGGGAGATGATATGATGAATCTTTTATATCAACAGATGTTCAATCCACAATATGTAAATGTAGATTATCTAAAACAAATACATTATCAGCAGTATAAAGTTGAACAACAAAAAGAAATTGAAAAAGCTGTTAAGGCCATACATGATTATTGTGATGCTGTTCGTAAAATTAAACCGGAATTTCAGAATGAAGCATTTTATCAGTGTGCTGTTGCTGTAATCAATGAAATGAATAAGCAGTAGAAATTTATTTAATTCTATCAAGAAGAAAAAGTATTATATGATGTGGGTGTCAAAAGTAACTGATTAACACCCAAATGTACTTTGACAACTGAATATAGTTATGGATGATAATGCTCTTATTTGGTATAATAAAGTCAGTAAAATCAATGGTTTGCGAGGTATTTATATGTCTTTTTCACCCAATCAGCAACTGTCTTTATTCGATTCATTTCATTTCCAATCAGAGCGTAAACAACGCATGTTAGAGAACTCCTGGGCAAAAGCATTTTCAGATCATATTTTTCTGAATATCGATGAATATATTTTTGCTCCATTATTCAGTGAGAAAACGAACTCGCGTCCTAACGCACCTATAAATGTGATTGTTGGAGCTCTTATCCTTAAAGAACTTACAGGTATGACGGATGACGAGATTGTTGAATCTATGGAGTTTGATTTTCGATTTCAATATGCGCTTCATACAATCAGTTTCGAAAATCAACCTATAAGTGATAGAAGTTTTAGTAGATTTCGTTCTAGATGTGCAGCATATGAACTTACTACCGGTATAGATCTTATTCATAAATGTATCGTAGCTCTTTCAAACAATATTGCTGAATACATGAAGCAAGGCTGGTAAGGAACATAGAGGTTATGTTGCAAACATTACTGAAACGGTCGATGAAAATGGTTCAATAATCACTGATTATCAGTATGATGTAAATACTCATAGTGATCCCGAGTTTATAAAGGAATATCTGAAAGATTTACCTGAACAAGAAAAACAGTAGCACTTATTGCAGATGGCGTTTATAACAGTTCTGAAATTCAAAACTGGCAGCTCAGAAAAATGTAGGTTTAATAACAACCGGTTTATCGGGGCGAACGCCTAATGAGATACTTGGTGACTTTGAATTCTCAGAAGATGGAAAGGAAGTTATATCCTGTCCTAAAGGATATACACCTAAAAGTAATAACTACATACAGCAATCCGGAAACATCCGTATATCATTTGAAAAAGATAAATGTCTAAACTGTCCACATAGAGATAAATGTAAACCTGATATAAAAGTACGAACCGCAAATAAATATGTATCAAAAAAATCAAGTGATCACATAAATCAGATGCGAGAACGACGAAATGATGAAAACTACCAGCTTGTTGGTCAAATAAGGAATGGCGTAGAAACGATTCCTTCCATTATGCGAAGCAAGTATAATGTTGACAGGATGGCAGTAAGAGGAACTCAGAGAACCAAACAGTTCTTTGGTTTTAAAGTTGCGGCCTCGAACTTCACTAAACTGTTCCGATATACAAAAGGAATAGAAAAATGTATCTCATTACAGTAAATGATATGAAAAATATCCTCATCTATCAGGCAAATCCAGTGTAACACACAAAAATATCCAATCCATAATTATATTCAGTTGTCAAAGATCAAAATCTATATCAGAAGCCGGCCTTTAAACTCCGACTTTTGACACCCACATCATAACAAGGTAAAAATAAATTAGATAATAAAAGAAAAGATGTATTTGAATGAAAATTAAAATTTCTAGAGAAGGGAGGTAAGCCATATGATTACAGAAGCGATTACCACAGCCGCGGAATATGTGGCTGGCCTCGGCTTTGATGCGGCGAAAGAATGTGCCCAGGGAAAATTGGATGAGAAAAAGCTTCGTTCAGAGCTAACTTCTTACATCGAACGCCAGCGGAAATATAATGAGATGTGTTCACTGGCTGAAGAGATTGATTTTCAGGGACTCGTAGAGTATATCCAGAATAATCTGCTTAAGCAGACTAGCGTGCGGATATTCGATCCGAACCGCAAGAAGCGAGGGCAGGCTAGGCAGGAAATCATTGATTCGGCTGTAGCACATTCAAAGGCGAGCACATCGGAAGCAAAGAAGCGTGTAGCGACGTGCATTTCAATCTGCCTTGACATCATTCACGGATTCTATGCAGAGCGCCATTTGTCTGTGAGAGATTATCTACTCGCAGAGATGATCGTTGATACAGTAGCCGAAGAAGTGCATGAAGCACGGGCATCTACGGTTTCTGCTGTGGAGGATGTTAGAGACCAGATTCTTGCAAAGATTGACAGCAATGGCTCTCTTTTTTCGATTGATAGGGCTGTGGCTTTAGCTGAAGCGGGCTCTCTTGACTCCATAGGCTCGGGCATTAAAAAAATGCTTGACCACATATCCTTGGAGCATCCGTATTACCCGCATTTCGGATACGACTACAGGAACGGAATGATTCTTAGCAAGCCTCTTACAGCAGAGGCAAAGAAGCTTTATCCTACAAAATGCGTTCTGACTGGAGCAGTTAGATTCGGCGATCAGTATTACAATGATCCGAACGGTGATCCATTGGATTATGCTTATCGACACCAGCTGCCCATCACGATGGAAGTTTCAAAGGCAACTAAATTGCTTGGTGAAAAGCCTGATCCCAGGCAGGATGAAGTGGCTGTTCTTGAAGGCCATACTGTGGTTGCCACGCCACCGGCATTTCCACCGGCATTCCCTTGCGCTATAAAGGTTAGAGACAAGACCTTCTTTGAGTATGTTCTCCTGCGCACACAAGAGATATTGGATGACGGCACCTATGTCATCGGTAATCAAGAACAGCGTGGCAGTTTTTATTTTGAAGTTCGGATTAATCCTCAGATTCCGAGCAAGCCGGACTTCAAAATAAATATGAGCAATGCAACAAATAAAGAATTGCTGAACTATGTGCGGTTCATGAGTACACTTTCGAAGGAAAAGGATCTTCATATCTATGTGTTGGCACTTGGTGAGGATATTATCGCCGGTTACATCAACGATATGAACTATAGGACAGGGTTCGGTTCTATTGAGGAGGAGATTGATTTCCTGGAGAGGGTATGTGCTATTGAGGATTACTTCGGAGTAATGCTGGCTCCTCGTGGCGAGATAAGCAATAAGGAATACGAGGCAGTTCTCCATATCTCTGATCTCATCAGAAATGATGAAGTTAAAGGCACTTGGAGCGAAGCGACATTCACAGGTATCATGAGCCAGCATTTCCGTGAAGAACTGATCAATATGGATAAGAAACTATATATGTTCTCCTATGTTGGATTCAGTCATGTGGAACTTTTCGGTGCTGAGTTTGAATTCCGTTTCATGAGAACCTTCAACTGTGCACAAATGGTAGATTTTGAGAAAGTTAAGCGGAAAGCAGAAGTCCTTGATGACGGCGACGGTATCAAAATAACATTTAGAGCTGGTGAAGATAAAGGAACCATTGACACGCTTAAAATTCCGGATAAGATTGAAATGGCGTAATGAAAGAAAAGTGTATCCGTTGCGGGAGGGAAACAGAATATGACGTTTCTACTCCCGTGACGGTGAGAAGATGGTATATCGAAGGTTCCGGGCAACTTTGTGAGCAGTGCTATTTCACTCTCTACCCAGTGCCAGCTTCCTTACAGAGTAACTTGGGCAACGGATTAGATCAGCAGTCGAGAAGTGAAGGACATGAAAGATATGAAGAATAACGCAACGATTATTCAGGCTGAAAATCATTGAACCCCCCCATTTTTTTATGTATAATATCTTTGGGAAGTAGTGAACTGTTTAAGCCTATTAAATGATTTGAAATGGATTAATAAAGGAGACATAATGGTTTTTCAAAACACATCAGTTTCTGTTACATATAATAGAATAGAGAAAATTAATGAAACTTATTACAAAAATAAACAGATATTAAATGATTTTTTTGATGAAGGGACAGTTTTTAGCATGCCTGAAAATGCTCCTCTAGAAGTTCCAAGGATAATAATTAATACACATCATAGACATGGAACGCTTAATATTTCTCCTATTGCTACTACATTTTCGGTAAATTATAATGATGGTTTCGAAAAAGACTGGGATTCATGTGTGGGATACATAAGAGAAAGAATGAATAGTGTGTTTATGTTTTTAGATTCTTTAACAAACAATAATTATAGTTACATAGGTGTTGTTACAAATTTAATTTATGATGAAATCTTACAGGATGGATGCAAGGTATTATCTGACAAGTTATTGAATTCTCAGAAAATAAATGGTTTATATGACATAAATATTAGATATACCTTTGAAACTGAAAAAGATTTATTTGTTAATATTATGCTTCAAAATGCAAGAATATACAAAAAGGGTATCGATATCAGTAAAAGAGGAACGCTTGGTATAAATAATCAGGAATTTGAATCTATAGGTTCTACCATAGATATAAATGACAGGCTTGGTTTTAATAGAGATGCAAACTATAAATCCAATAAGGATAGAATTAATGATATTTTAGATGAGATGAGTTTGATGTTCCATAATAGACTTAGTAATCTTATTGAAAGAGGTGAATATTTATGATGCAAGAAAATATTGCCAGAAGTGTTACTGGAACATTATTGGTAGTTGGTTTAATGGCTGGTACAGCTGGTACTATTAACCCGAATAACACTACAGTTATTAGTAATTCACAATATGAGACAAATGGATATTATATAAATAATGATTATCAGAATTATAATGCAGCTATGAACATGAATGATAATAAACAATTTGAAAATATAAAACAAAACAGATTGATGGATGAAGCAAGTTCTCTGTTTGGAGATATGCGCGATGCTACATATGAGGAAATGAAAAGTACATCAGATTATATTAAGAAAATATCTAAACCAACGGGGGTGAACTTCTTCGACTTATGCTGAGTGAATTTATTGATTTTGTAGATAGTGTATTACCATCTGTTTCACCTGATTTTAGAGATGGAGCAAAGAAAGCAATTTCTCAATTTGAAAAAAATGGGGAACAAATTAAATATTTGATGCATAGACCGTTAAATCAGCTTTCGCAAGGAGATATTTTATCTAAAGTTCCATTTTCTTTTTTTGATGATAATGGTGAACTACAGAACTTTGTAGCAGATGCATTTGTAATTACAACTTCTTGTAATTTGGATAACAAAGATATGGTGTTATTGGCACCTATTCTACCTTTAGAAGCATTTAAAGGGAATTTGGTTGATCTTAAAAAAAATAAAATATTCGATTTTATGTTTATTGATGATTCGGTTTTATCGGATAAGTATATTTCATTTGAATATATAAATCCATATAGCAAAAAATTGATTACAAATGGAATTAAGAATCAGAATATACATAGGATAGCTTCATTAAATCAGATAGGTTATTATTTCTTTGTAATAAAGCTTACAGTTTATTTTCTTCGAAAAGAAGATAATGAAACATTAGCAGAAAGAAATCTTGAATTTAATTATCTATAGTTTTTAGACGTGGAAAACAGAAGCAATATTATAAACTTGTTAAGCACATTACTTTCAAATTTAGAAACTGTAGAAAGAAGAGAACGGATTCTGGAAGAGGAATTTGATATTCCTATGACAAAAAGAAATAAAAGAGGAGTTGCTGGAGATGTGTAACCTTGGAAAAGCTGTTGAATTTGCAGGCGAAGTTAAAGGTGCAGAAAAAACAATGATACAAAACATAAAGAATCTTATGAAAACTTAAAACTCTCTGCTGAACAGGCTATGGATGCTCTTGGCATTCCTAAAATTGATAAAGAGAAATATGCTGCTAAATTATAAAGTGTATTGACAACAATGAGTTTTATAGTTATAAAGCAACTATACAGCAACCAAAAGGTTACACAAAACTGTAGATTTATATTATTTATGGGGTATTCAAAGTTTTTTAGGGTTTACCAAAGTTGTTTAGGGTTTGGTTTTAGGGTTTGTCGTTAGGGGCAATCAATAGGGTTTTTTAGTAGGGTTTGGCAGATAGCCGGACCCTACATTTGTTATCTATAGTTTTTTAATCTTCCTCTTTTTCAACATAATTTATCCCTTCCATTGAATCTTCGTAAGAATAATACTGTATTTGTTTACCTTCAGAACGTCCATCTAGAATAGGTCTATGCACTGTCATTCAGTGATTATGGAAAGGCTGGTGATGGAAATGTATGAGAACTTCTTTGAGATGGAGAGAACACCTTTTTCCAGAAACCTTCCGGCAGACAGGCTCTATAAATCAGCACAGATAGATGATGCCATAGGAAGACTTAAGTATGCCGCCGACAGACAGCTGTTTGCAGTAGTAACGGCAGAACCGGGATGCGGAAAATCAACATTGATAAGGTTGTTTGCAGAAACACTACAGAAGGATAAATATCTGTTTTTGTATCTGTCGGATTCAAAGTTCACACCGAGATGGTTTTATGCAGGATTACTTGATCAGATGAATCTCGAATCGAGGTTTTATAGAGGGGATTCAAAGAGAGTCCTTCAGAAAGAGATAGAGAATGTAAGGACAGTACAAAAGAAACAGGTTGTATGTGTTCTTGATGAGGCACATCTCTTAGAAAAGGAAACACTTGAAGAGTTCAGATTCATGCTCAACTATAAGTTTGATTCAGAAAGTCCGATGGCGCTGGTGTTGGTCGGTCAGACAGAACTCTGGGAGTAGAAGCTGAGGCTTCAAAGATATGCAACTATAAGACAGCGGATAGATATGAATATCGTACTGGATAGACTAGATAGAGCTGAAACAGGGAAATATATGCAGGCGCATATGGCGTATTCAGGATGTAAGAACGAAGTGTTCGCATCAGGTGCCGAGGATGAGATATATAAGGTGTCATTAGGAATACCAAGAATGATAAATCGTATCTGTGACAAGTTATTGATGTATGCGTATCAACAACAGAAGAAACTGATAGATGAACATGTAATAAGATATGTGGCAGATCATGAAATGCTGCAGGTGACAGAATAAAATCCGGGGCGAAAGCCCTGGAAAACATAAATAACAATGACAGGCAAGTGAACAGTTTTGTGACAGCGAGTCAGAGCAAAACTGTGACAGTCTATGAGGTTAACAACAATAATACCGATAATGTCAGGTGAGAAGATATGTATAGAGATATAATTATTAATATAGAAAAGCAATTAGAACATGAAATTTCATATAAACAGATTAGTGTTATTTTATTAGAACATAACAGTTTATGGAATAAAGCTGTTAAACACGATGTAGAAAAAACAATTAGAAATTATTGTAATTCTGAAATGAATTTAGTTTTAGCAAGCCTGATTTTATATTTGATTTATGAAAAAGATGAAGCATTAGTATTTGCAAGAAAGAGAGGTCTATTTGCATATTATAATCAGTGGATTGGGACCGGATATATATTAGAATGGTTAAATAAAAATATTGATAGTATAGATATATCAGATTGTGAAAAATCTTTTATTAAACATAAATTTGAATTAATGTGGTTGTATAATTTTTATAAAGATAATGATAATAAAATTGATACATTTATTTCGGATTATGAAAAGAATAAAAAAATAATTACTTATAATGGTATAGAATTTGTTTCGAATATAGTAATAGATTTACTTGTATATGTTGAGTTGCTGTTTAGATATAAAGATACATTAAATGATAACAAGTTTGTGTCGATTGAATGTTTGAAACATGTTGATTACAATATGATTCATAATTACTCTTTAGAAGAAATTGGAGAAGGAATATCTTTTGTTATTTCAAGATATTATAATAATTATGATGATACAGGAATAAAGCTTTTTGTTGATACAGATGTATTTAATACTAATGAATTAAGCGATATAGTATTATTAGCTGTAAAACGCAAGAAAATAATTGAATGGGAAGTGGATATTGACTATTATGGTTATGACATAGAAGTTTCTAAAGACAATAGTATTGTAACATATAATATTATAGATACAAATAACTATGAAAAATCTATTAATCTGGGATATATAAAAAATGACATACAGAATAGCACAAAAGCATATTATTCTTTAGATATGGCTAAAAATATTCTTAGCTTATATAGTTTTTATGAGGATATGAGGGATTATTCTGTTTTATTATATGAATTAGTCGATAAAGATACAGAATTAGAACGGTTTCGTATGATTTTTTATGAACCTTTAATAGATAGTGTTTCTCCTTTAAACTATGAAACGGAATTCTTTTTTGGTGAAGAATTGTTAGAAATTCATAATGCAGCATATGAAATGCTTGTTTCTGATGAAGATTTATTAAATCTTCATATTACTGAATTATGTACAATTAAAGATGTTGTTTTTTTTAAAAGATTTTTTATATTAATATCGTATTTGCAACAATTACTTCTAGAAGAAAATAAGGATAAAGAGAATTTGGTATATAGATCGCTAGTCCCTGTTTTTTCTCGAAAAAAGCTTCTCGAATTGATAAAAAAATTTGTGTCTGCTGATAAAGCTAGAGAACTGTTAGAATTATTTTGCTGGAATAAAAACGATTTTTTGGATCTACAATCAACCCCAATTATAAAAATAAATGAAGATAATTATTTTATTCTTCCTTATCTGTTAGCTTCATCAAATCTTATTAGAAATGGAATTGTATACAGAAGAAAACTAAAAAATCAAATAACTAATTCCGATGGAAATAATGAACCACTAGAAATGTTTGCAAAAAAGCTATTTGATAATTATAAAGATATTTTTTCTCATGTTGAGAATTGTAACTTTACATATAAAAATAGTAATGGGGAAGTTGATCTGGTTGTATGGTCGGATAAACATTTATATTTAATAGAATGTAAGAATTCTATTCTGCCAACTAGTTCTTTTGAATTAAGAACCACCTATGATTATATTAAAAAAGCTGAAAAACAACTTGATTTAAGCTGTTCTGCTTTACAAGATGAATTAACAAAAAATAATATATTAAAAAACTGGGGTATTCCTATAAAAGATTATTCTATACATACTCTTATTATTCTTGGGAATAGAATTTTCACATCTCCTAATGGATTCAATCATCAAATAAGATATATTTATGAGTTGAATATGATTCTAAACGGTGGTGAGATTAATAGTAGTTATGGAAAATGGAGGTATTGGGAAAATGAAGTTTTTTCAGAAGATGATTTTATAAGATTTATATCTAATAAGGACGCTATTGAAAATAATTATATTCAATCATTATGTCCTTACAAAAAATCTTTAACATATGAAAAATATAAAATTCAGCGAGAAAGCTATTATTTAGAAATAGAAAAGTTTTATGAGTTAAATGACAAAAATCTTGTAAATTTAAGTACTCATGAAAATATTTTACTTAGAGAAGAGTTTGTAAAGAACCATAATGATATAAAAAAACAAATAATAAAAGATTTAAATATATCTAAGGATATTAATTAAGTTGTATTTTTATAGACAAATGATAGATTAATAGTGTGTTTATTAATGGAATGTAGGTTAATCAAGTGATAGATTTTCTAATATATATTCATAACACTGATCGTTTCTTGAAGATTTAGAGGTTATTGCGTATGGAGCAAAATGATTCTAAAAAAGAATTATTTTTTCATGAAATAGATACTGGTTGTAATCAATACAAAAAATTAAGTAGACTTATATAATATTAATAACTAAAGCTTTCAACACAGAAAATTGGGAAGAATTAGAACGTTCAGAACTGTACGTTGGTGCCTGACTCCATTATAAAAGTATTACAATAATAACGAATGATTCTGATTCGGGAAATAATAAGTCAAAATGGATGGTATATTTTGGTGTATTGATATCTGTTGTATTTAGATAGCGTATGGGTTGACGCTAACGAAAGAATTATTTAAGTTTTTATGATTGGCGTGATGGTCGAATTTTAAAATAGAAATGATCTTATTTATTATATGCAATAATCGAGGTGGAAATGAGCTTTGTATATGCTGAAAAGAGTACTGCAAATGGTCAGGAGACCATAAATATTCATAGTGATACAAAGATAGGGCTTTCTGATGATGCTAAATTGAATTTTTCTATTGAAGAGATAGATTTGATAAATAGATATGGGATTGTTAAATTTTCAATTCTCGGAGAAACAATAAGTATTGCTTTTGCTGGTAACAAAATATTTTTAGCTGCAAAACTATTTTATCAGCTTTATAAAATGAAAACATTTTCTGTTGAGGAAGCTATAAATAAGGCGTATTTTATTCATAATAATGCGGATCATTACTCTGATATAGAATTTATTATCTGTAGTGCCGATGACAATGTCCTGCGAATAGATTGTATAAAAGATGGAATTATCCGAAAGGATTGCTCTTCTGCGTGGCTTGGATCATATGATGCATTTTGTGAGTTTCAGAGCATACGGATTTCAAATCTTTCAAATAATCCTATAGAAATGACAGATAGAGCATTTGATAGTGTTGTTCGAGAGTGTAAGGATGATTCTGTAGGATTGTTTCACATATCAGCATGCTTCCGTCCTGATCTAAAATGTTTTATGTATTCGGAGAAATCAGGATTCTATAGTGACATGAAGCAGCTTGTAAAATCAGGAGAAAATATCCAATTCTTCCTCAATCCAAAAGATGGAGGGTTTTCATATCATCAGTATCCTTGCAATTTTGATTGCTTGATGTTGAAGATTGATCAGATGGATTCAATGATACTTTATAGTAGAAGTCATAGACTGTCAGAGTCTGATAACAGTAACAAGAATCTTTTTGGACTAATGTTACCTATGTTGGTTAAACAAAAAGAGAATGGGGAGATTGTTCGTTGCTAGGACAGATATTTCAAGGAAGAAGATAAATATAGATGATCTAGTTGAAGTAATGTTTGAGTTGCTTGAAGGGAAAGAATTGCATTGTGAGTTTGATGAAGTGGAGACTGTTCTTGATGATAATGGCAGATATTGTTGTGTTCCGGTTACTCATAAGGTTACACTTGGAGAGATAGTTGATCTACTTGAACGGTTTAAAGCTCAGCCTAGTACACTTATGATGCCTAAGATGCCAAATGGTTCATTTGCCAAGAAGCGATTATAGAAATTATTTGACAGATAGATTATGGCACATTTGAATTACGCCAACAATAGTGTTGTAGTCTTGCATGATTACATGCCTCCTTTCGTAGAATTAGGTTATTAAGCCTTCAATAATTCTACGATAGAATCGGTATCATTGTATGGATTAGTTGCATTATCTCGTGGATTGCAACATTAAAAACAAGGA